>Ga0326511_10000002_pt1 | contig 247459 bp, 261 predicted proteins | sample 0_2496_0518_D_FD_203701 | JGI IMG/M metagenome (GOLD analysis project Ga0326511, IMG submission 203701) | Bovine rumen microbial communities from UC Davis, California, United States - 0_2496_0518 | ecosystem: Host-associated > Mammals > Digestive system > Stomach > Rumen | place: USA...
TTGCATCCGTGACAAAATCGGTTTGTTCGCCGTTGATGGTGATAACAGCTCCTTCAACAGGCAATGTCACCGGATTCCAACTCTCATCATATCCGGCATAACTCAAAGTCAAAGGAAGTGAAATATTCGGCAAAGTTTCCGCATTCATAGCATCAAAGAATGTATATTTGTCTGACCAGTTTTCCAAATCTGTATAAACAAATGCATCCAAATAATCGCCGTCATTGATAGCATCACCTACTCCCATGGAAGCAGTATGATTGACATAATAGCCATAACTTCCGCCGTTAGCAGTTCCCCATAATTTTTGGATACCCCAGCCATATTCACTTTTGGCGGATTCATAGCCAGCTTCTGCACCGCCCTCATAATTTTCATTGTGTGCAATAATCAATGCATCATTGATAGTCAATGCGCCATCATTGTCAATATCTGTCACAGTGACATTTTTCTGCTGTAAGACGGCGTTTCCGTCCTTGTCGGAAATTGTTACCTTGACATTGACGGGTTCTTCTAAGGCTTCTGAAACGGTTACAGGAAATACAGGCTTGACAATGTTCAGATTATCAGAAACGGCACTGACAATATATTCACCAGTTTCAGGGAAACTGATTTCAACATAGCCGTTTGCATCCGTGACAAAATCGGTTTGTTCGCCGTTGATGGTGATAACAGCTCCTTCAACAGGCAATGTCACCGGATTCCAACTCTCATCATATCCGGCATAACTCAAAGTCAAAGGAAGTGAAATATTTGGCAAAGTTTCTGCATTCAAAGCATCAAAGAATGTATATTTATCTGACCAGTTTTCCAAATCGGTATATGTGAAAACATCCAGATAATCACCGTCATTGATAGCATCGCCTACTCCCATGGAAGCAGTATGATTGACATAATAGCCATAACTTCCACCGTTAGCAGTTCCCCATAATTTCTGGATACCCCAGCCATATTCACTTTTGGCGGATTCATAGCCAGCTTCTGCACCGCCCTCATAATTTTCATTGTGTGCAATAATCAATGCATCATTGATAGTCAATGCGCCATCACTGTCAATATCTGCGACAGTGACATTTTTCTGCTGTAAGACGGCGTTTCCGTCCTTGTCGGAAATAGTGACTTTGACATTCACTGTTTCCCCCTCTGCATTGGCACTCAAAGGCATTGCAGACACACACAGCACAAGAGCTAACATTCCAGCTAATAAATTTTTCATGATTGATTTTCTCCTTTCGTTTTTTCCCGTGGGGGCTTGATTCCGGCTGATTCCAAGGCTCGACCCCATGCGCCAAGGAATGCTTTAATTGCATTGACTTCCTCACTGGAAAAGTCAGAGCGTTTCGGATAGCGTTTTTCACCACGGAGAGAAATTTCCTGCATCTTTACACGGAGCAAGGCAATGCAATCTGATTTTGTGTATTTTTTCGCCATCAATTCCCTCCTCCAACAAAAAACGCCCCCGATTGGGAGCGAAAAAGGGCGCAGTCATCTAAACCGCCAAGACTACATTTTTTCGTCTGCGGTCAAATGACTGCGCCATTCCATACCAATCACGCTTGCAATATATTCACCTGTCCGAGCGACCCGACTATAACGGTAGTGATGGCTGCGGCGGAGTTTCACCGGACTTCCCTCATTTGACAGGCGGTCAGAATATGCCTTATTATAACACATTCCCTTTGATTTGTCAAGTCCAACAACATATAGTGAATTTCAATCGCTAGAAATCAAAATTGATAATGGGAGATAGGCAAGTGTCAATTGTAATTTTCCCCTAGAATTCCAGCAAAATTACTTTTTGCCATATCCCCACTTTAAGCCCCAATGATAAGCTTTATCCATTTTCGGCTTAGAATCGAAATATTGTACCAATTTTTCGACAGTAAAGCCCTGATTGTCTTTATTTTCCAACAAGGCAATTGCACAAACTTTACAACGTGAGCCGTATTCGTCCATACGAACAATCAGTTCCGGATTATTCGGGCATTTCATGGTAACAACGCCCTTTGCAACTGCCCAGTTTGCAGCCCCTTCATAAATGGAAGTGAAAATCAGTAATCGCTTAATCTTTGGGATTTTGTCACCATTGATATGAATATTTTCACCGTTAGAATTTGCCCCGCTTCTGTCGTCACCGTCCAGCAGGATATAAGGCGAATCGGTCAGAGAACCGAACTTTTTCCCTAATGCCTGAATACATCCCTTTGTCCCATCTGTCAATTCATATAAGCATTCCAAATCAAGGTCAATCGCAAAATTGAAAAGGCTTGCCAGTCCTGTGGGCTGACTCCAATTCAAATTGACATGAATCTCTCCTAATGATTGCCCCTCTTTCTTTTGGAGACTAACTTTCTGTCCCTTGCGCAATTCCACTTTTGTAGCTGGTACAGGTTCGGGAGTTGGAACAGGTTCAGGAGTTGGTTCAGGTTCGGGAATTGGCACAGGTTCAGGAGTTGGTTCAGGTTCAGGAGTTGGTTCAGGTTCGGGAATTGGCACAGGTTCAGGAATTGGCGCAGGTTCGGGAATTGGAACAGGTTCGGGAATTGGCGCAGGTTCGGGAATTGGCGCAGGTTCTGCCAATGTACCACCATAATGTGTCAATAAATCAGCAAGACCGCCATTATACCCACTTGCAGGAGATGCAATTCTCCAGACGTTTTTCAAATAAATTTCAATTCCAATAATTGCCTTTTCATTCTGGAAATCTTTTCCAGTCAGGTTTAATTCCATGCAAACCGTTCCATTTTGGAGAATCTGAATTTGATGAGATTGAATTTCTCCCATTGTACCAGCACCGTCAATACTGACAGTAAATACCAGTTTCTGAATTTTCTCAGGCAATGCGGAAAGATTGACCATATAATCTGAAAAATTTCCTGAACTGTTACAGATAATTTCCCCATTGGGTGAACGCAATTGATTATAGAAAATCATATAGCGGTCATCTGAAAGCTGATTATCTGCATCCACCCCGAAACAACAGCTATCATATTCAGCATTTCCCACTGTTTTCATATGCACTTGAAAAGGCTGATTCAATTGAATGGAATCTCCTAATTTTCCACGAAATCCTCTGACTAAATTTATCATTGATAACGCTCCTTTCTATCGAAAAAGAGGGAATCCAAGAACGGACTCCCTCCTTGTATGGTCTGCAATTATTGAAACCGTGCAGCCAATTCAGTAACCGAATTATCTGTAGTTGGTTGACCAATGGCATTGAATTTCCATACACCATTATGGCGGTAGATTTCACCAAATACCATTGCTGTCATACTAGCATCATAATCTTCAGAAAGGTTATATCTACAAAGTTCCACACCTTTTTCATCACAAATGCGGATATAGGCATTGCGAATCATTCCGAAACTCTGTTTCCGTTCCCTTGCCTGATAAATATTGACCACAAAAATGATTTTATCATATTCCTGTGGGAGCTTAGAAAGTTCTACAAAAATCTGTTCATCATCACCAGTTCCAGCACCTGTGAGGTTATCCCCTGCGTGCTGAACTGCCTTCGTCTTATGTGTGAGATTCCCAAAGTAAACAATATCGTTTTTACTAACAATTTTTCCATTCACACATACAAAAGCACTGGCGTCACAGTCAATATCTTGCTTCCTGCCTCCAAACAACCCCAGCAAACCGCCGGCTGCCTGTGCTTCATCCCATCCAAGACCAACAGTCACCCTTTGAAGTGTACCGCCACTTTCCTTTTTCAGTTCTACCTTTTGACCTTTTTTCAGATTAACCGCCATTTCTCAAACCTCCTTTTATTAGATGAGCCGTCCCCCAAAATGGGGACAGCCCATCAAAAAGCATCATTGATTAAACGTTCACACCGAAGCTCTTACAAAGGGCATATAATCCGCCCTCGTAACCACTGCCAATGGCATTGAATTTCCATTCACCATTGTGTCTGTAGATTTCGCCAACAACAATCGCTGTTTCAATGGAGAAATCTTCCCCAAGGTCATAGCGGATAATTTCAGCTCCGGTTACTTCATCTGTCACATGAATATAAGCATTGCTTACCTGACCGAAATTCTGACCACGTTCCTGTGCTTCATAAATGGTAACAGTGAATGCAATCTTGCTGATATTATCCGGTACAGCACTCAAATTCACACGAATGACTTCATCATCGCCCTCGCCTTCACCCGTCAGGTTATCGCCGGTATGCTCCACTGCTCCAGAACTATGCACCAAATTATGATAGAAAATGAAATCAGAATCGTCATTTACTTTTCCATTTGCGCCACAAAGGAAAGCAGATGCATCAAGGTCGAAATCATAACCGCCATCATACTGGTTTGTATCCCATCCCAGACCAACGAGAATTTTAGAAAGTCCGGGGTTGCCTTTCGTCAGACTTACTTTCTGACCTTTTTGTAAACTGATTGGCATTTCAAATCACCTCAAACTTTCAGTTATACATTGACACCAAAGTTTCTGCAAAGTGCTTCCAGACCGCCATCAAAACCGCTGCCAATGGCATTGAATTTCCATTCACTGTTATATCTGTAAATTTCACCCACAACAACCGCTGTTTCAATAGAGAAATCTTCACCAAGGTCGTAACGAATCAATTCTTCTCCGTTTTCCTCATTCATCACACGGATATAGGCATTGCTCACCTGACCGAAATTCTGTCTTCTTGTATCAGCTTCATGAATGGTAACAGTGAAATCAACTTTAGAAACATTCGCCGGAATCAAGCTTAAATCAATGCGGATGACTTCATCATCACCCTCACCAGCACCAGTCAGGTTGTCGCCAGCGTGTTCTACAGAACCGGAAGAATGCATCTTGTTATTGTAGAAAACAAAATCCGCATCAGAAGTGACATGACCATTGTCACCGCAAAGGAAAGCAGCTGCATCAAGGTCAAAGTCGAAACCACCATCATACTTGTTCGTATCCCAGCCAAGACCTACGAGAATCTTTTTCAGACCGGGGTTAGTTTTTGTCAGGTCTACCTTTTGACCTTTTGAAAGATTTACGGGCATTTGAATTACCTCCTAAAAAGAAATTTATTGATAACAAGGTTACACCTTGCTATTGTACAAGATTACTTCTGTCCAGCAATAATTTTACGGATAACATCAATCGGAATAACAAGGAATGCAAGCACAAGGCAGATTCCCCATGTTGCAGGGTTCAAAGCAGTAACTCCGAGGAAATCACCGCCAAATGTGACAAAGATAAACTGGAGCAGGAAAATGCCGCCCATAACTAACAGGAAATTTTTGTTTCTTCCCAGATGTTCGAAGGGGTTCAGGTGTTCAGTTCTTGCATTGAATCCGTTGAATGTGATTGCCATCATGAACGTAGCAAACAAAGCGGATACAAGGTAAACTCTTCCGGCATCAGCAACATCAGCATTTGCAGCGACTGTTGAACCGTATAACAAATTTTGACAGAATGGTACAAAACGAATCACAAGACAAATCAATGTGATATACACTGCACTAATGATAACTTCAATCAGCATCTTTTTGCTGACAATTCCAGCACTACGAGGAACAGGCTTTTCACGCATATATTCTTGCAGTGCCGGTTCACTACCGAATGCAATCGCTGCAAGGGTATCCATTGCCAAGTTAATCAACAACAGCTGAATAACGGAAAGCATTTCATTTTCACCAAGCAGAGGACCAATAAAGCAAGTCACAACGGCGGCTACATTGACTGTCAACTGGAATATCAAGAACTTTCTGATACTTTTGAACATGGTACGACCGTACAAAATCGCCTTTTCAATGGAAGAGAATCTATCATCCAGAATGGTAATATCTCCGGCTTCCTTTGCAACTTCCGTACCGCTGCCCATTGCAAAACCAACGTCGGCTTTTTTCAATGCGGGAGAGTCGTTGACACCATCGCCAGTCATACCAACAACATAATCCAATTCCTGTGCCAACCTAACCAGACGGCTCTTATCAGTCGGCAATGCACGAGCAACCACACGCAAATTGGGGATAATCTTCTTGACTTCCTCATCAGATTTTTCATTGAGTTCCTTAGAAGTCAATGCAACATCTGTATCCTTTTGAAGGATACCTGCATCTTTGGCAATGGCTACAGCAGTTTCTTTTCTGTCACCTGTTACCATCACAACTTGTACACCGGCATTCTGTACCTCTTTGATAGCATCCTTTGCATCTTTACGGACATTATCACGAATGCAGAGAATACAAACCAAAGTCAAGGGCGCATCTTCATTATCTCCCTCTGTTCTTGCCACACCCAACAAACGCATGGAGCGTGCTGCTTGTTCGTCAATATAAGCCATAAGGGGCTTTGTATCTGGTAAAGGCTGAACATTGCCGTTTTCATCAAGGTAGCTTGTACATCTGTCAAGCAGTCTTTCCGGCGCACCCTTAATATAAGTCATAACACCATTTGCAGTCTTCATGACAATACTGGAACATTTTTTAGTAGAGTTGAATGCATTGAATGCAATCACATTATCACGCTCCAGATGGTCAGCGGATTGACTATCCACCAAGAAATTCATCAAAGCACGGTCTGTACTGTTACCACCAATGACAGAACCCTCACTGTAAGAAGCACTGTTATTCAGACCAATTCCGACAATCACATCAGACTTGAAAGCGTTCCCGACTTCCTGTAATTTCTGATAGCCTTTTCCGTTACCAACTTTCATTTCCACAACAGAAAGACGACCTTCTGTGATTGTACCAGTCTTATCACTGAACAGAATGTTCAAGCTACCAGCAGTTTCCAAACCGTTGATTTTACGAACGAGGACGTTATCTTTCGCCATTTTCAAACTTTGGAATGAAAGCAGAATGGAGGTCAACATCGGCAGACCTTCCGGCACTGCACAAACGATAACAGTTACTGCTACCATGACAGCATTGATGATAAGTTTTATCCATTCAGAGACATTTGTTGGCAATTCCCCTGAAATCACTGTTTTCAGCAAAATTCCAACAATAATGGCAATCGCTCCAACATAACCAAACGTAGAAATTTGTTTCGCCAATTTTCCAAGCTTCACCTGCAAGGGAGTTTCTCTGGTGTCTTCCTGCACCTCAAGGGCGAGTTCACCAAATAATGTCTTATCGCCGACTACCTGCACTTGCAGATAAGCTTCACCGCCACAAACTACCGTACCACGGTATGCATAGTAGCTGTTGAGCAAATCCTTCTTGTCGAAAGTTTCCCCTTCAGGAAGCGGAATTTTCGGGCATTCTTCGGTTTCACCGTTCAGGGCGGACTGGTCGATTTTCAATTCGCCATCTACAACGATACCATCAGCAGCGATTTTGTCACCAGCCTGCAAATAAATCAAATCTCCAACAACCACGTCAGAAACATGAATTTCCTGCAATTTTCCGTCACGAATGACCTTTGCCACCTCTTTGGATTCTTCATCCGCACGGAGTGAAGCCGCCTTACCTTCCTGATTGGATTCTGAAACGGCTGAAACGCCATTCGCAATCAAAATCGCAATCAATACCCCGACAGGCTCATACCATTCTGATTGATGCAACACAACCAAAATCACCTGAATGACCAGTGCAAAGCACAGAATCATAATCATAGGGTCTTTGAAGCCTTCCAGAATTTTTTTCCATAGGGGGTCAGGTGGAATTTGTGTCAGTGCATTCGTGCCGTGTTGTTTCCGGCTTTCCTCGACTTGCGCCTGAGTCAATCCTTGTTTGTCCATTTCCTACATCTCCTTTTCCGGCATCATGTATTATTTTTTGTAATGAGGATGCCAATTTCATTTTACCACGTTTTGTAGGAAATGTCAAGTTAAATTCATGTTAATTCCAATTTGATTTGCACAAATTTATTATAGCACATCCTGATATTTTTGTCAAGTATTTTATCCACTAAAAGGTTATTTTATGAAACATTTGCACAAAAAGAAAAGCAGACAAAAATGTCTGCTTTTTGGGGTTATGTTGTGAATGCTCCAATTGGACAGCAATAACAGAAATTTTTACCTTGTACCGTCAAAGTCAATTCATAACGCTGTTCAGGTGAAAGGTCAGGGGTAGGAATGTACATAGAATAGCCATTATCTCTGATTTGTGTATCCTTGAATTTATCTTTTTCATAGCAATGATAGGAGAGGTAGGAAATTTCTTTCCCATCATTATCCTTAATGGTGACATAATAATTTTCCATTCCTGTTAGAGTTTTTGGGCATATAATCGCTCCCCAGACATGCACAAATACTCCGCTTACCTCTTCAATATAGGCGGTTGCCAATTCCGGAACTTCTTCCGCAAATTCCGGCATATCCTCCGCATAAGGTGCGCCATGAATCGGGGCATTTCCCTGCAAATTTTCGATTTCACTTTCTGACGTTTGCACAACCACAGCATGATATTCTTGTGACTCCATATCATACAGAGAATAGGGGCTGTCACTTGAATATTTCGCTAATCGAAATTGTTCTGAAAAATAGGGAATTATTTCAGCTCCAAACGAATCCCGAAACATCAAAAGGCTGTCAGTGCGTTCCTGATTGGTATTCAGTGTTGTGATTAACGTATCATCCAAACTTTGATAATGTCCCTGATAATCATAATGAAATTCGATAGCATAAGTATTTTCATTTTCCAATTCTTTAGAAGTAGGATATAATTTTTGCCATAATTCGCTCTGGTGTGCAGGTGCTGTCACATACTCTGCATCCTCATATGCTTCATAAGGGATTCCCATTTTCTCCATCATAGCCCGATAAGCAACCAATGCGCCGGTATTGTTCCAATAGGTATCTTTTCGGTAATAAATGGGTGTTTCTGCGGTACTCTTTGCAGAAATCAAGGTATCTGTCAAATTCAAAAATGAAACATCCGTACTTTCAAGGGCTTTTGTAAGATGTTCTAAATTTCCATCTTGTGGAGAAGGTTTGATGTATTTCGGCATATATTCCGGATAAACGGTATTTTTATTGGGAACAATCGCCGTCAAAAATTTTGCGCCTTTGCTTTCCGTGTAATCTTGTAACATTTTCAGATTGTAGGCGATATTCTGTAACCCATGTTCTGAAATGGTTGACTGATTGACATAATCATTCAATGTCAATCGGTCATACAGCCATCCATGTTTCCCAACAATCACATCTTTTTCCGTGGAAGTCTGGAAAAGATTGCTTTTTAACTTACTGTCAATATTTGCCAACTCCTGACGAAATCCAAAATGTTCCGAAACATAAGCCGTTAAATCACTCCCGAATTGTTCATTCCATGAACCATCTGGATTTTGAAACGATGGGAATTTCGTCTGAATTCGTTTCCCTGTGGAATGGTTCGGAAATAACATCATCACAGAAGGTACAGCACAAACCGCCAAAAATACCAGACAATATGCCATATACCTTCTTTGTATTGCCTTTCTTCTTTTTGTTTTCTTTTTCATGCCCGACACCTCAGAAATTCAACCCCACCAAGGGACGTGATTCCCCTGATGCAAGATATAACAAGCAAATCCCAAATAATACCATTGAACCTGCATAAGACAAGATACTGACCCTTTTTTGTGTAGGCGGATTGGCATTTTGTAATAGTTGTTTCAGCCAAGGATTGACAGGCATAACAAAAACCACTGCAAAAATCATTGTAATCACAAAAAGGGAGTTACATTGAAATGTCATCAATCCAAAAGAAGCTTGTTTCTGTGCGACATCTGCCGGACTGAATCCAAACATAGCCCTCCAGAATGCAAATGCTTGTTGCATATCCTCTGCACGGAATATCACAAACCCTAAAACGGTAATTCCCATGCAATAGAAACGCTTCAATATTGCAAGCAATGGATTTTTGGGAAAATTGCCCTTTGCCATGAAAAATTCCAATATGAGAAAGAATCCATTCCATAAGCCCCAGATTACAAAATTCCATGATGCCCCATACCATAAGCCAATCCCTAAATAGGTAATCAATAAATTGCATAGCATTCGCACAGTTCCCTTTCGATTTCCGCCAAGTGGGAAATAGACATATCTTTGAAACCATGCAGAAAGAGAAATATTCCATCTTTTCCAGAATCCCGTGATACTTTTCGAAAAATAGGGGTAATTGAAATTTTCTTTGTATTGGAAGCCGAACATTTTCCCTAATCCAATCGCCATATCACTATACCCACTCAAAGCAAAATAAATTTGCAAGGTATAACAAATTGCCCCCATCCATGCATAGGAAAAAATGATTTTTTCATTCTCCATTGCAAAGGCTGAATCCGCCATCAAACCAATTGTATCAGCAATTAACAGCTTTTTGGCAAGCCCTATGATGAATCTCCGGATTCCCCGTGCCATCTGCTTGAAATTCACGGTTCTTTCCGTCAGCTGATTTTCAATGTCATGGTACTGCACAATTGGTCCTGCTAATAATTGTGGGAATAATGCAATCGATAGATATAATCGGAATGGGTTCTTTTGAATTTGCGCTTTTCCCCGATAAACATCAATTACATAGGACATTGCTTGTAATGTGAAAATAGAAATTCCGATGGGAAGTTTCACCTCTGGTACAGGAATATTGAAAAATGGTAAATGGTTGAGGATTCCGGCAAAAAATCCAGCATATTGGTATAAATATAATAATTCCAGATTCCAAAAAATGGAGAATATCAACCCCATAATGCGGATATGCTTTTTCCCTTTCATCATCAGTCCAAAAGCATAATTTGATAAAATCGAAAGCAACAACATCCCCACAACAAAGGGTTCATTGTATGCATAAAAGAGCAAACTTGCCAGAATTAACAATGCATTCCGACAGTGCTTTTCTGGTATCAGATAATAGAGAATCAGCACCGCAGGAAGAAATATAAACAAAAATGTTGTACTGCTGAATACCATAATACCAAGTCCTTACTGATTAGGGATAATCATATGAAATTTCCTTGACTGTTCCATTTTCCATTGTAAAACGTAACGTACAATCATTGTAGCTGTACACATAACCGCCCTGTGAACCATAAGCGGCTGCAACATCCTCAGCAGAAGAACCAACAGAAATGCCTCTGCTTGTGGGAATGCCTGCACCTGTCACACGAATTCCAGTCAATTGGGAATTTCCGCTTTCATCTTTCCAAGCATAGATAGTGAAATCATTGTAAATATAGGTCATATCTGTACCACTACCGCTGGGAGCTTGCAAAGGTTCTTGTGATGGTGCAAATGCGGACACAAAACCGTCCGGATTATCACGCAATGACAATGCAAAACCACCATAACGGAATGTGAAGTCATCCCCATTGATAGCTGGTGGAGGGGGTGCAGTGGGAGCAGGTGGGTCAGTTTCTTGTACTTCAGGAGGAACTTCCAGTACAATGTCAGGCAGATTCGGTGCAGTTTCAGGCTCAATATTAGGAGCTGGAGCTGGTTCAAGTTCGGGTTCAGTTTCGACTACTCTCGGAGAATTGCTGGTGGAATTACCAGAAGAGCTATTATTTCCGCTGGTATTATTGCTGGAATTATTAGTAGTTTTTTTGGTAGTTGATTTAGGGGTAGTTGCTTTTGGTGGGGCTTCCGTAGCAGGAGCAGGGGCTGGAGCTGGAGCTGGATTTTCCGCTTGTTCAGCATTTTCTGCATTTTCCTCAGAAGATTCCGTTTGTGTTTCCGTTTCTTCCACTGGCATTTCCTCAAATGTGGTTTCTGTTTCCGTTTCGGTTTCCTGTTCATCAGCGAGCAGAATCTTGACAGCAGTAGTATGCTGTACTCCCATATCATCTCTCGTGACATTTTCCGCAGTTGTTCCACAAGCAACCAATCCGGCACTCATGAGTAATGTTCCAATCACTGCGGCAACTTCATAAAATCGTTTCATCCTTAAAAGTCCTTTCTCTGTTCAGCAATGGTTTCTTATTCTGTTACAGCAATTCCATTTTCATCAAGATGGATTCCATCAACATCACAATTGGATTGCATCACACCATCTTCATTGAAATAGTATCGATTTCCGTCAATTGTTACCCAACCTGTCAACATTTCACCGCTACCATTGAAATAATACCGATTTTCTTCAATGTTCTGCCAACCTTTCTGTAAAATGCCCTCTTCATTGCAGTAATAGCGGTTCTGATTCCAGTCAAGCCAACCAGTTACCATTCTACCGTTGCTATAGAAACAATACTGCTGATTATCAATGGTTTTCCAGCCAACGGAAGGGACACTATCCTTGAAATAATAACGCCAATTGTCAATCTCTACCCATCCATTGCAAATCGTACCATCTTCATGCATATAGCAGCGAACGCCGTCAATTTCATTCCAACCTGTGAGAACTTGTCCTGTTTCGAGACGGTAATAGCGTGCGCCTTGGTAATCAATCCAACCAGCTTCTTGATTCTGTAAAATACCATTCTCATTGAAAAGGTAAAGTACACCATCAATTGTGGTAAGTCCACCTACCATAATTCCAGTGTCACCACTGAAATAATAGGTATTCCCTTCAATTTCCGTCCAGCCTAATTGAATGATACCGTTTTCATTTGCATAGTGCCAATTTCCATTTTCTTCAATCCATCCCATGAGCCAAACACCCTCAGGATTGAAATAGATTGTTCCGGCATCTGTAGGATAGAACCCGACCGCCATTTCTCCTGTGGTGGTGATGAAATAATGACGCTGACCGTCAAATTCCTGCCATCCTGTCAAACGAACACCATTTTCATCAAAAAGATAATACTTTCCGTCAATTTCGGTCAAACCTGTGTGCATTTTTCCGGATTCATCAAAATAATAAATTTGTCCTTCAATTTCTACAAAACCTACTTGCATGACACCCGATTCATTGAAGTAATAAGTTGCACCATCAATCACTTGCCAACCAGTTAAAATCGTACCGTCCTCTTGTGCATAATAGGTTTGATTTTCAACAGTGAAGAAACTGGTTTGCAATTCGCCTGTTGTGGTATCGAAATAGCACTGCCCCAGATTGGTTTGATTCCAGCCTTTCGCCATATATCCGGCTTGATAATAGAAGAAACAACGCCTTCCATCAATCAAAATCCAGCCCGTTTGACGAACACCATACAAATCCAGACAATAGATATAACCATCAATGTCAATCATTCCTGTTTGCATAATGCCTTCTTCATTGAAGTAGCGAATTTTTCCGTTATCATCCAGCCAACCCTTGGCAATTCCATCATCTGTGATATAATAAGTATTATGATTGATAACAAATAAGCCGTGCCTTAAAATTCCCCTGACATCAAGGTAAACTTTCTTTTTGTCCCGATACATCCAGACATTACGGGCTGAAGCACCATTTTCATCAAAGTAATAGGTATTTCCGCCGATTTCCTGCCAACCGGTATCAATTTGTGAAGCATCCTCTAAAAAGTAGTGATACTGGTTGTCAATCCTCTGCCATCCATAACAAGGGTGATATTTTTCATCTGTGTAGTAAGTTTTTTCGCCATCCTGAAATAATCCCTGATGTAAAAATCCCTCACTGTCCGCCAAAAATTCCTCTGTCCCCATCGGCAAAATGTTTTCACTGCTTCCCTGTTGCGCACTATAAATTAAAATAGCAGCTGCATCAGAGGCATCTAAAACGCCATTTTCATCCACATCAGCAAATAAAAACGCTTCCGAAGGCTGAAATCTTTGTGTTGTTTCATCCAAAGGGAGAAATGTTTCAGGCTTTTCACCAGCTGCGCCCGCTTTTGCGACTGCTTCCAAAATGGTGGCAGCATCTGACGCATTGACGGAATTATCTGGGTTGACATCTCCTAACATGAAATTAGGAGAAAGCAAAAATTTCCCTACTTTCTGCACTCCATCTTCAAGGATATAAGCCCTCCCCAATTCATCCGTGAAAATCATATCAATGGGACGTTTCAAATTTGTTTCAGGGTATACTTGTGGGGGTTGTTCCTCTGTTGGGGGTTCTGTTGGAGGTTGTTCCTGTTCCTGCGGTGGCTGTTCTTCCACTGGTTGTTCTTCTAAGGGTTGTTCTACCTCAGAAGTATCAGTTTGTTCGGGGATGGTTTCAGGCTCAACAATTTCGGCTGCTTTGGCAGTCATTGGCGCAGTCAAAAGCATTCCACAAACAAGTACAGCGGTCATGATTGCATTCCTTTTTTGTGATTTCATAATGTTACCTCACTCAAAAAATATCAATTTATGCCAATATTATAGCACATTCCGCACAAAAATGCAAGGCTGTAAAAAATCCTGTTATATTTTCAGCATTTCACACAAAAAACTACGAAACATACAGATATATTTTTTCTTTACATCAATGGAGCAATCAATTTCATGACCTTTCCAGCCACTTTATAAAACATTGTCTCATTTTTGATGCTTTCAGGGGTAACTGTCCGGCATTTCTGCAATGTTCTCATAAAGTCCTCTTCAATTGCCGGAATGCATTCCGTATGATACATATACACCGCACATTCGAAATGGTGGTATAAACTCCGGTAATCCAGATTGATTGTCCCGACTACGGCTTTTTTATCATCACTCACAAAAACCTTTGCATGAACAAAACCGGGGGTATATTCATAAATTTTCACCCCTGCATCAACTAAAAATTGATAATGTGTCTTTGCAAGAGAATAGGCTAATTTCTTATCAGGGATTCCGGGGAGAATAATTCTCACATCCACTCCCCTGCGAGCTGCAAATTTCAAAGCCGTTTCTAATTCGCCGTCAAGAATCAAATAAGGGGTCATAATGTGAACATAACTTTCCGCACGGTTCAGAATATCCATGTAAACGCTTTCGCCGACTCTGTTCCCATCTAAGGGGCAATCCCCATAAGGCATTACCAATCCAGAAGAATGCTCCGGCTTTTCGTCCGGTAATACAAGATATGGCTCAAAAATCGGTTCTGGTTCTGTGATATTCCACATTTGCAGAAAAAGCAAGGTCAAACTGCTGACTGCATCCCCTTTGAGCATGACGGCAGTATCTTTCCAATAGCCAAAGCGTTCAATATGGTTGATATACTCATCTGCTAAATTGACACCACCATTGAAACCAACCTTTCCATCAATGACCAATATTTTCCGGTGGTCACGGTAATTATAATGTGTGGACAAAAACGGACGCAGGGGAGAAAATGCCTTGCATTGAATGCCAAAGCGTTTCATTCGTTCAGGATAATCATAGGAAAGTGTTGTGACTTCACACATTCCGTCATACATCACACGTACTTCCACACCTAATTTAGCCTTCTGGGCTAAAATTTGCAGGATACTCCCCCACATATAGCCCTCATCAATAATGAAGTATTCCAGAAAAATAAATTTTTCCGCCTTTTTCAGCTCCTCTAAAAGGGCTTCAAATTTCTTTTCCCCTGACGGGAAATAAGTGACCTCTGTATTCTCAAATAATGGAAAGCATCCCATACGATTCAAGAAATGGCACAAATCATCTGTGCAGGAATCCACGGCTTCGGCTTTGCGGATGGTGTCGGGGTCTTGTGGGAGGGCGGTTTTGGTTTCATTCACGAGATAATCGAAACGGTTTCGTAAAGCCCTTTGACCAACATCTGTATTCGTGTACCACAAAAAAAATGTTGCTGGAATTGGTGCAAGGGTAATGAGCATCATCCATGTTAATTTTGCAGACGAATCCATATCGGAACTGAATAAATAAAACACCATCAAAACAGAAAAAACAGCCTGAAATACCTCAAAATGGGGCATATACTTTTTGAACCATGTGTAAAAGCTCAAAATCACGAAAATTTGCACGATAATCAGCAAAACAATCAATAAGGTACGGCTGAATATGAATTTTGATAAGCCTTTCCTTTTTTTGGGCAATAACCTTAAAATCTTACTTTGCTTGTTTTCCATAATACATCATCCTTTTGTTGAAAACGTTTAAGCTGATTTTATTGTAACATATTTCTGAAAATATGTCAATACCGCCTTGCAAAATGGGGAAATCTATGCTATAATAAAAAGTAGCTGATTCAATGCGTGAATGTGTTGAATATTTTTGTTTAGAGGAGCTGAATATTGATGAAAGTATGTTTATTGAATGACTCATTTCCTCCCCTTTTGGATGGAATTGTGACTGTTGTCAAAAATTACGCTGAAATTATGACCGAAACGGGAAAAGCCCGTGTCATGGTAGGAGTGCCGGAATACCCTAATACAGATTATTCGATTTATCCCTATCCGGTGATACCTTATAAGAGTTTCAAATTGCCGGAAGTGGCAGATGGTTACAGAGCCGGCAATCCCCTTGCCATGAAAGCTATCTCTGAAATGGCACAATTTCAGCCGGATATTATTCATGTGCATTGTCCGGCAGTTTCGGCGATTATGGGACGCATTCTCCGAAATGAAACCAATGCACCAGTGATTTTTACCTACCATACCAAATATGACGTGGATATTGCAAGGGCGATGAAGTCCGAAAAAATCCGCAAAGAAGCCATCAAAGCTATGGTCACAAATATTTCCGCTTGTGATGAAGTCTGGACGGTCAGCCATGGTGCAGGAGATAATCTCCGTTCATTGGGCTATGAAGGTGACATTCGAGTTGTTTCGAATGGTGTGGATTTTGCGAAAGGCATTGCTGATGCAGATTTCGTACAGGATACTGTCAAAGAGTATGACCTCCCCGAAAATGTGCCTATGTTTTTGTTTGTGGGGAGAATCATCAAATATAAGGGATTGCCCTTGATTATTGATGCCATGCAGGAACTTTCCGAAAATGGTATGGATTACAGAATGGTATTTATCGGCTCTGGTGTGGATGCGCCGGAATTACAGCAGACTTTGAGAGAATACGGTATTTCCCTCGACATCCGTCAGCAAGACAGCACAATTTCCAGCGAAAAAGGCAACCAAAAGGCAGGGAAAGTCATTTTTACAGGACCTGTCTATGACCGTGAAAGACTGCGTGCATGGAATACAAGGGCAGATTTATTCCTGTTTCCGTCAACATATGACACCAATGGAATTGTTGTGCGTGAGGCGGCAGCTTGTGGGCTGGCAAGCGTGTTAATTGATGGTTCTTGTGCAGCGGAGGGAATTACTCACGGAAGAAATGGCTATACCGTGGCAGAAACCAGCGGTTCAATGGCTCGCTTGCTGATGGAACTTTCCAAAAATCCCGACAAAATGCGCCAAGTCGGTCAGAATGCCATGAATGAAATCTATATCTCATGGAATGATAGTGTCATGCAAGCCCTTGACCGCTATCAAGTAGTTTTGGAAATGAAACACGCCGGAAAGCTCAAACCCCGCAGAAATGGCAAATCTGATAAATTCCTGAATATGACCACTGACGTCATGGATGCATTTTATGATGTATTCCATTTTCCAAAAGCTGTCAAATCCGGCATTCAGGACGGTATCACAGGCAACCGCCTGAATTGGCAGGAAAATTTATCTGGTATGCAGGAAAACTTTGCAGAAGCGGAAGAGTATCTCAAAAAGAAACGGCAGGAATTCCAGTCAAATTTACAGGAATTTCATGACAATGTCACCGAAGTGCGTGAGGAATTGCTTGATGAATGGACGGAAAAAGGAAATGAATTTCATAAAAACGTTGTGGAAGTCAGAGAGGAGTTGCTTGAAAAATGGACTGGTTCAAAGAAATGAGTTTCTACCAGATTTGGACAAGAAGCTTTTGTGACGGAAATGGTGACGGTATCGGGGATTTGTATGGAGTGTATGACAAGCTGGAATATATCAAGTCTATTGGTGTGGATGGAATTTGGTTTTCTCCGATTTATCCCTCCCCGAATGCTGATTATGGCTATGATATTTCGGATTACAGAGACATTCACCCCGATTTTGGCACATTGGAACAGTTTAAAAAGGTACTGGAAAAAGCGCATCAATTGGGCTTGAAAATCCTGATGGATTTGGTTGTGAATCATACCTCTGATGAGCATTTCTGGTTTCAGGAAAGCCGAAAAAGCAAAGACAACCCCTACAGTGATTACTACATCTGGAGAGACAAGCCCAATAACTGGGATTCCCTCTTTGAGGGGAAAGCTTGGGAATATGACGAAATGAGAGGTCAATATTACTTGCACTTATTCTCCAAAAAACAGCCTGATTTAAACATGGATAATCCCAAAGTTCGGCAGGAAGTCAAGGGAATTATGAAATTCTGGTTAGATATGGGGGTTGATGGTTTCCGTGAAGATGTGATTAACTTCATTTCGAAGCGTGAAGGACTTCCGAACGGTATCCCCTTCATTCCGGCAATCGGGGGCATGATGCACTACAAGGATGGACCTCACATCCATGAATATCTGGGCGAATTCCGCAAAGTCGCTGAACGTTACCACGCTGTCCAAATCGGGGAAGGGCCTATGACAACCCTCAAATCTGCAATGCGCTATCTGACCGGAGACAGCAAATCCCTTGACATGATGATTTCATTTGACCATATGATGGCGGATTGCTTATTCACAGAATATGTCAATCTCCCCTTTAGTCTGGTACGCTTCAAACGTGCCGTATCCAGATGGCAGACTGCTTTACATGGAAAGTCATGGAATGTGCTGTATTTGGAGAATCATGACCACCCCCGAATTATCAGCCGTTACGGAAATGAGGACTTTTGGAGGGAAAGCGGTACAATGCTGGCAATGTGCTATTTATTCTTACAAGGGACACCCTTCATTTATCAGGGGCAGGAAATCGGCATGACCAATATCAAACTTCCAACAATTGACAATTACATGGATATTGCAAGCCGAAAAAATTATGAGCGTTTCCTGTCGTTTGAATCTCCAGAAAGGCGGTTACACCGTGTTCATGTATCAAGCCGTGATTCTGCACGAACTCCGATGCAATGGAGTCATTCCAAAAATGCAGGCTTCTCCCCTGTCAAGCCATGGTTTGTGGTCAATCCCAATTACAAAGAAATCAATGTCAAATCACAGCAGAATCATTATTTCAGTATTTTGAATACCTACCGCCGTTGTCTTGCCTTGCGCAAAAAAAGCAAAACCCTATTGCATGGCAGTTACAGAGAATTCTACCCCATGCATCCAACCATCTATATGTATGAAAGAGTATACAAAGATATTCACTATCTGATTATCTGCTCATTCACAGATAAAAAGCAAACTGTCACCCTCCCGAAAGAATATCAGGAGAAAAAATTACAGCTTGTCATGTGCAATATTGCCGGACACGACGGCACAAACCCCATATTTACCCCCTATGAAGCAAGAGTTTATCGTTGCAGATTCAATTGACAGAAAGGAGCAATTGCAACATGAATTTTACGGAATACCTCATGAAAATCAGGGAAAAAAGCGTTTCTTTTCAGGAACTTTCTGAGGAAAGCGCAAAAACGGAATTTATTCTTCCATTGTTCGCAGAATTGGGCTATGATACGACGAATTCAAAGGAATTTTGTCAAGAATATTCCTATGGAAAGAAAACCGCAGATTTCGCCATTTTACAGGATGATACCCCCCTGATGCTGATATTTATGGAACAATCCGGACTGATTTCACACTTTAATGCACAACAAGTCCCTGAAAATACCGTCTATATGCTGACAAATGGCATTCGTTACCAGATTTTTGCAGATAAAAAAGAAAAAGACCCCTTTTTCACGTTTTCCCTTGCAGAAAATGACCCTGATGAATATGAGTATTTATTACCTTTGCTGTATCATGGAACATTTCAGGGCAAACCCACCGCTGAAGACATTATGACCATGCAATACATTCGCCACGTTCAGAAAACATTATTTTCCGAACTTGCCTCACCCAGTGACGAATTATTAGACTTTTTCGAGAAAAAAGGCGGAAAAATCCCTGATTCCATGCGTGAACATCTGCGTTCTGTGACAGCTTCGGCAATCCGTGATACCTTACAGCAAAATAATATTTCGGAATATGTTTCCGCATATCAGCAAGTTTTTGCGATTTCCGCACAAATTCAGACTTCCGCATTGTGTACCCTCCCCGATTGTCATTGTCAGGAAGAAGACACCAACGACACATTAAGAGTTCATATTTACACTTCTGCCAACAAAAAGATTGGCATTGTCAAAATCAAGAAAAGTGATTTCGCCATGCAATTCCGTGACCTCTCCAAAGGTGCGCCCATTATCCATATCATTGAAACTCCGGAAGAATTTACCGAAATTATCCAGAAAATCAGCTCCGCATATGAGAAATGACAAAAAATGGATATTTACACAAGAGGCATTTTGAGTATGGTTCTTTTTGGCGGTATCATTATTACAATTCCGCTTTTTCTGTTTTTCCTTCTTGCGCTAATTTTGGAATATCGGGAATGTGACCGCCTGCAACAGCAAAAAGATTCCCTTCCCGACTTTGCACAGCAATTCCAGACCGAAAACAAAAAGAAATTACTCTATAAAATTCTTGTATGGGTTTCTGGTATCGCCCTGCTTGTGATGATAGTCGCATTTCTGGTGGTACGCTCGCAGAAAGTGACAGGTGCATTTTGATGAACATTGACACAAAAGAAATTTTAAGCCATTTTTTAGGCTGGTGCATGATGGGAAGCATTGTGATTTTGATTACAATTATCATTTCTTACCGTCTGACCTGCCGGAATTATGACGAACTGCAACAGCAAAAGCCCGATATTTCCATAAGTTCAGCAGTTCAGAATCAAAATCAATATCAGCTCCGCTTAATGGAAAAACAAAAACAAACCTTAAAGAAATCGAGCTTCATTTTTGGGATGATTGCCCTCTTGATGACAATTCTGTTTCTGACTGCACAATTTTTATAGTACCCGAAATATTCCGGAAAATCGCCGTTTTTCCGGAATATTTTTATTTTCCATAATAAACCAAAAATAAGCAAACCAAAATTATTGACTTTTTTTAAAATTTTTATGAAAATTTAAGTTTTTTTTAAGAAATCAGCCCTATAATAAAAGCATGAACAAAAACAATAAGCCCGAACGGAATCCGGTGAGCCGCACAAGCCGAATATCCGCAAGTGGCAAAACCTAAATGAATTTTGATGAAAAGGGGAAATTTATTATGAAGAATCGTAATCGTTTCAGCCGTACAGTTGCAGGTATCGTTGCAATGGCTGCAATGTGTGCATCTCTCCCAGTGATGGAAATTGGCGCAAGTGCTGCACAGACTCTCGCAGGTGATACCACAAAAGATGATACTGTCAGTGTAGCAGACGTGATTCTGCTCCAGCAATATTTGACAAGAAAGGCAACTTTCGACCAGCAGTCCTATGAAAATGCTGATATGAATGCAGACGGCAAAGTCAATATTATTGATTTGGCTTTACTGAAAAAGTCTATCATTGATGCAAGAGAAGCTGAACAGCCTACTGACCCTCAGCCTTCTGAACCCACTACAAGCGAAGGTTTGGTAACTTCCATTGTATTTGAAGACACCAGCGTAAAGCTCTATGATGCAGAGGGGAACGCAGTAACAGAGGCTACAAACGTTACTGTTGAAAATGGTACTTATGTCACTATTACCAGCGCACTCCCAGCAGATGCAGAAACAGGCAAAGTTCCGGCTTATTCCATTAGCGGTTCTTCTTCCAACGGACAGATTAAGGTCAGCACAGATAACACCGTTGACCCGACAGCAGCAGTGGAATTGAGCCTTGAAGGTTTGACCCTCTCTAATGATTCTGTTGCCCCTATCTTCATTGACAACGTTGGTGATTCTGCAACTCTCACAGTAAAGAAGGGGACAGAAAATACAATTTCTGACGGTACAACCCATACAGATACCTATGTCAACAGCGACAATGAAACAGTGACAGTCAATGGTGCAATCTACTCCAAGGATGACCTCAAAATCAAGGGGAAGGGTACTTTGACAGTCAATGGTAACTATGCTGACGGTATCGTTTGCAAGGATGACCTGAAAATCTGGAATGGTACAGTCGTTGTCAATGCTGTAGATGATGGTATTCGTGGTAATGATTCAGTTCGTATCGGCGACCCCGATGACATGGAAATCAACGGCGGTAAGGGTGACTTCTCTGGTTTAAATATCAGCGTGACAACCAAATCCGGCGATGGCATCAAGTCCACCAACAGCACTGACACTACAAAGGGCTTTGTTACCATCAACGGCGGTACAGTCAATATCAATTCTTATGCAGATGGTATTCAGGCTGAACAGCAGTTCACCATGAACGGCGGTGACGTCACTATCTACACATATCAGGGTAGTGGTTATACTGGTTCTGGTTCTTCCTCCGGTTCTACAGACCCGTGGAGCGGCGGCTTCGGCGGTGGCGGAATGGGTCAGGATGGCAATTCCAACAAGACTGATATTTCCGCTAAGGGCATCAAGGCTGTAGGTCTGTATGATGAGGCTGGTACAACATGGCAGAGTGCTGGTAATATCACTATCACAGGCGGTACATTGAATGTTGACTCTTCTGATGACTGCGTACATTGTGGCGGTGATATGAACATCACAGGCGGTAACTTCACAATTGCATCCGCTGATGATGGTTTCCACTCTGACCACAATCTGACAATTGGCACAGCGAATGCAGGTACATTTGATGATGTTGTCATCAATATCACAAAGTGCTATGAGGGTGTAGAAGCTCCCACTATCAACCAGAATTCTGGTACAGTTTACATTGTTTCCGAAGATGACGGCTACAATGCAGGCGGCGGCGCAGACAGCTCCGGCACAGGCGGTTTTGGTGGTCCTGGTAGTGGCTGGGGTCAAGGTACAACTTCCGGCTCTACTAGCATTGTGATGAACCTCAATGGCGGTCTGGTAGTTGTGAACTCCGCAAACGGCGACCATGATGCATTTGACTCCAATGGTGACATCATTGTCAATGGCGGTTACTACTGCGCAAATGGTCAAGAGCCTATGGACTGTGGCGACAGCGGAAATTCCATCAGCATGAATGGTGGTAGCGTTGTCAGCATGACCGCAGGTAACACCAGCCTGACAACCCGTTACACCTTCACAGACAGCAACGGCAATGCAATTGTTTCCTTCCTCTCTGGCAATGGTGGCGGATTGAGAACTGGTTCTACAGTTTCTGCACAGTCCGGCGGTAACGTTGAAGGCGGTACTGAAATCTTGAGTGGTAACGTTATTGTAGGCGGTACACTCTCCGGCGGTTCTGCACTGGGTCAGGCAAGTGAAAGCGGAATGGGTGGCCCTGGCGGACGCTGGTAATCATTCAGACAGTAACTAATTAACGTTCCTTGTATATAGCAAAAGAATTCCCGATTTTTCAATCAATCGGGAATTCTTTCGGTTTATATTAGTGGTATGGGGGAACATTGCGCCCTCAGTACGTTTTGCCTTAGCTTTTTGCAAAGCGTGCTGAGATTTCACAGTGCAATGTTCCCCCCACTTCAATAGGCTATTTTCCCCATACCTCTTTTTATTTTTCTTCATTCTTCTGGAAGAAACATAATGCTCCAAATCCAGCAAATCCTACAATACCAATGCAAATTGTCACAACTGCCATCACTAATGCACGATTCACCAATAAATTCAGATACCCCACCACAGCAGAAAAAATTTGTGGGTCTGTCACTACAAAACCAGAAAAATAATTCGTCTTAGTCACCCAGAAACAGGGAATTACTACCAATATTCCTGCGGTAAAGGCTGCAAGCCCAAACCAATACGGAATGTTCAGCATCTTTGATTTGTTCAAAAATACAATCACTACCGCCAAAATAAGGGTAATGGCAATGCATGCTATCACAGCAATATTTAAGTATCCTACCAATTTCCGGATTTTCACAAGCCATCCTTTTTCATATAATGTAGCAAATTTGAAATTATCTGTCGTAGAGAGAATTTGTTTTTCTGATTCTTCTATGATAGATTGTAATTTCTGTTGGTATACCTCATCTTTCTGGTAATGGTTCACCTCTGCATATTCTTCAAAGAAATCTGTAACAGACTGCTCCAATTCTGTGAAATCCATTGTAAATTGATATTCCTGAGTATTCCCATCGAGGTAATCAAAAGCCGCTGTCACGCTTTCCATAATGCCATTATAAAGCATCTCCTTATCTACCACACGCAAAAAAACCGCTTCCGGAATGCCGGTGCTATTGGCACGGATTTTGAAATAAGATTCTACTTTATCATAAGCTTTTTCTGTCAATTGTTCCTGTTGCACCACAACACGGAACATATTCACATTGAGTGCGCTCCTTTGCATGAGCAAAGTCATTTCTGTACCAATCAGGCTAAACACCAGAAATAATGTGAAAATCACATTTAAGATATAATGCGGAATCTGTTGTTTCATCCCTGCGCCCCCTCTCCCACAGGATAAAATTTCTTGCTCACTACATCACAAATCACGCCAATTCTTGTGCTGGATGTCCCCAACACTTGCGCTTGACAGGTATATAAAGTGAGTTTATCCTGTGCAGAAGGGAGAACATATCTTTTCTCCGTGTTTTCAAATGCCACTAAGTCTCTTGCCTGATAGGTGAAAATGCCATATTCGGTATAAAGTACAATTTCATCCCCTGCCTCAATCTGGTCAAGGTTGGAGAAAAATGTATTGACATGTGCATCAATGACAACATTCCCCTTTTCACCAAGGACAACAGAAGACGTTGACTGACATGCACCACACTCCAGTAATTCTTCACTGCTTCCCCAATAAACCGGAACGGAAAAGCCCAATTTTTCACAGCTTAATACAGCATATTGAGTGCCAAATTCTGGACGAATAATTGTCCCTTCTTCCGCCATTTCTTCTGGCTGGTGGGTTTCTGTGGGAATCTGGTCATTTTCTGTAATGACTAACCCTGATACCCCATCCGACTGCGCAGAAGGTACGGCAATCTGGTTCATGAACACCAAATGCAGATAGGTTTTGAAGCGTTCATAAGGGATTGTGAGACCCCCTACACTGATTGCCATACTGAATATCAACATCAAAAAAGCTGTCAAAATAAAAACCAGAGTATATTTTTTTTGTTTTGATTTTGCCAAAAAAGAACTCCTTTCGTGTTACTGTTCCTCTTCTTTACGAACATAACGATAAATTCCAATAAAGCCAAACATAGCCGATAAAATTCCAAACAGAGAAATCAAAAAAGGCTTTGTGTGGGAAATCCCTGTTTCATCTATCATAGTACCAACATTTGCCTTATCGATAATCTTTCCCTCTTGATTACGAATGGTCAGTGAAATATTTTCATCAGTGAGCGTATCCACAGAAACATTCAGCCCCATAGAATCGGCTGTATCAATGTAACTTTGCATCAATTCCACTTTATCTTCCACTGGCATTTGCTTCAACATACTATTCTTTTCTTCCTTTGAAAGACTTGCAATGAAATCACTTTTAGAAGATTCTTCCAATTGGTTGACATAGTCAATTTTTTCATCAAATGTCATTTTGATAAAATCGGAAGACTCAATTCTTGGTTCACTTGTGCCGTCTTTCTTGGTAACGGTTTCCACAACAGCAGGTTCAGAGGTAACTTGATTTTCTACTGTACCAGCATTTTCGTCAGTATTTTCATTTTCGCTGTTGGCAATTGGGGGGGCTGGTTGGGTTTCGGGAATTTCAGCATTACTTTTTTCTTCGGGGTCGGGAACTTCTTCAGGGTCAACGCCGAAATAATCGCAGATGAGGTCTTTTGTCTTGGAATTATATTCCTGTACTTTTTCATAAGCGGTATCAAGCTTATCTTGGGTATAATCACCGGAAGACCATTCATTATAGCCCATTTGAATCAAGGATTCGGGCCATCCAGCCTGTCGAGCCTTTGCGGCTACATCATCAGCAGTATACGCATTCACGGGTAAAGAAATTCCGCTGGTATAAATCAGACAACCTGCAATCAATGCAGTTGTGATTCCTTTCAATCTCATAAAGCAAGCTCCTTTCAAAAGCGGTGAGATGGTTTCAGTACTTCTGTTATTATACCAGAAATCCACAGAAAAAGCAAGGTGAAAAAACTTCCCTTTTGTGGATGATTATTCCTCCTCTGATACTTCGGCATGTTCTGCGAGATAATTTACCACATCCCCAATTGTCCGGATGGTGTCAACAATTTCATCGGGAATCCGAACATCTGTCGCACTTTCAATTGATACAATCAATTCCACCACATCCATGGATGTTGCATTTAGGTCGTCTAAAATGTCAGTATCTTCTGTCAAATCTTCTACGTCTCTGTCGAATTGGTCAGCGATAATCGCCGCTACGGTTTCAAATTCCATCAAAATAAATCCCTCCATTGAAATTTCCGGTTTATCTCCGGAAAAAAAGTTTCTGAAATCAGTATACCGGAAAAATACCATTTCTGTCAATAGGCTGAATTCCCATCTTTCAAGAAGATTTTGAGCCTTTTTTTGTACAAATTGCCGTTTTTCTATACAAACCGTATTTTCTAGCATCAATTTTACTGATTTGTAATGATTTTTTGCAAAAAAAATGATAAAAACCATTGTATTTTTACGAAAAATATGTTATCATAGAAAGGACTATTGAAATATCACGAGGAGGATTTTATCATGAATTACAAATTGATTGGTTATCCTTTGGGGCATTCTATGTCCCCTTGGATTCATGAACATTTATTTACAATGTCCGGCAAAAAGGCAGAGTATGCCCTTTGTGAGATTGCACCGGAATCATTGGAACAGGCAATTCCTGAACTGCAACAATTGAACGGCTTCAATATCACCATTCCGCACAAAGTGGCGATTATCCCCTATCTGGATGAACTGGACGAAACCGCTGAACGCTATCACTCTGTGAATTGTGTTGTGAATCAAGATGGCAAATCCATTGGCTATAATACGGACTGCATTGGATTCTTGCGGAGTGTTCCCCCAATCCAAAAGCGTGATAATGTCCTGTTGATTGGCAGTGGCGGAGTTGGGCGCATGATGGCAACTGAAGCATATTTGAGAGAAGCCAATTTGACCATTGTCGAGAAAAATATTGCCCTTGCAGAAGCCTTGAAACAAGAATTGGAATCTCCCAATTATGAAAATACCATTCGTGTGTTAGACTCTGCACCTGATGAGCATTTTGATTTGCTCATGAATGCTACCCCTGTGGGAATGTTCCCAAAAGTTGACAATTGCCCTGTTTCAGATGAAGTGATTGCAAATTGTGATAAAATCTTTGACGTGATTTATAACCCCACTAAAACATTGCTTGTCAAAAAGGCGAAAGCAATGGGGAAAGTTGCCGTTGGCGGTTCAGCTATGCTGGTATGGCAGGCAGTCAACGCTCATGAAATCTGGTATGGTTTCGATTATGACCCCAACCAGATTGATGAACTTGTGAGGGAAATGGAACAGGAAGTAAACAGGATGTTCCCTGTTTAAAGGGGCTTGGGGGAAAATTGCCCCCTTAGTATGAACTGCGCCAGTTTTAGGCGGTTCGTGCTAAGCCTTAAAGGGCAATTGTCCCCCATCATAGAAAGGAGAAAATGCATGACAGTTTTTCTTTGTGGTTTTATGGGATGCGGAAAAAGTACAGTCGGGGCGAGGATGGCGAAAGAAATGGATTGCCCTTTTGTAGATATGGATTCTTACATTGAAGAAAAAGCAGGAATGACCATTCCTGAAATATTTGAGAAGCACGGCGAACCTTATTTCCGTGACCTCGAAACGGAAGCCATTCGAGAACTTGCCGAACGTGAAGGCGTGATTGCTTGTGGTGGCGGTGCAATGCTACGGAATGAGAATGCTAAGATTGCAAGGGCGCACGGAATTGTATTGATGCTGGACGTGCCGTTCAATCTATGTTATCAACGAATTGCCAATACAGACAGACCCATTGTTCGCCGGAGTACCAAACAACAGCTTTACAAACTTTATGAACAAAGGAAAAATATCTATCGCCGGCATAGTTCGCATATTCTTTTTGCGGTCTATACCCCTGACACCAATACCCAAAAATGTCTTGAATTGATTAAATGGAAACAACATCAGGAGGATGAATCAACAACATGATAATTTATAATGCGGAAATTTACTCCATGACGGAGGATATGCATTTTTATGGCTATGTGAAAATTGAAGGTACTAAAATTGTGGCTGTCGAACAGGGAAAGCCTGACAGCGTGACAGAAAATGATATTGATGCCAATGGTGGGTTACTCTTTCCGGGGTTCATTGATGCACATACACACCTTGGCATTATCGAAAATGGCTTAGGCTTTGAAGGGGATGACTGCAATGAAGCCAGTGACCCTTTCACCCCACAAATGAGAGCTTTGGACGGTATCAACCCTTATGACCGTTGTTTTGAAGATGCACGGAATGCCGGAATTACTTCTGTCATGGTTTCCCCCGGAAGTGCGAATGCTTGTGGCGGTGAAATGGTTCTCTTGAAAACGGCTGGTCGCTGTGTGGATGAAATGCTTGTGACTCCATGCGGTATGAAGTTCGCACTTGGTGAAAATCCGAAAACTGTCTATAATGACCGTGATGAAGCTCCTGTTACCAGAATGGCAACTGTCGCCTTAATTCGTGAAGGATTGCAGAAAGCCAAACTCTATGCCGAAAAGTTGGAACGCTTTGAGGAACATCCCGACGAGGAAGAACCACCGGAATATGATGCGAAATGTGAAGCCCTCTTACAGCTCCTAGAAGGTGACGAAAAAGCACATTTCCATTGTCACCGGTCTGATGACGTGGCAACAGCGCATAGAATCGCTCAGGAATTCGGACTTGATTTGGTGATTGTCCACGGAACAGGCGCATACAAGAACGCTGATTTATTTGGAGAATGGGGTTTATCTGTCATTGTAGGTCCTGTTATCTGTGACAGAGGAAAGCCGGAAATGATAGACCTTGATATTTCCTGTGCTGGGGAACTTTATCGAAATGGGGTTCATGTGGCAATCTGCACAGACCATCCGGAAGTACCAATTCAATACTTACCGTTATCAGCTGCATTGGCTGTGAAAGGCGGTTTACCTCGTGAAGCGGCACTTCGTGCGATTACTTCGGAAGCTGCGGATATTTTGGGAGTTTCTGACCGTATCGGCAGAATTCAAGCCGGATTAGATGCAGATTTAGTATTATTTGCGGATGACCCCTTGAATATTATGAATGAACCTGTTTTTACTATGATAAACGGAAAAATTGTCTATGCAAGTAAATAATATTTTACTTGGAAGGAGTATACCATGAAAGAAATTTCAGTGCAGGAAATTACTGATACAGTTGCAGAACTTTGTATTCAAGCGAATAAAATTTTACCGCCTAATCTGGAAAAGCGAATTTATGAATGTGCGGATTGTGAACAATCCCCTGTTGCTCAGGCGGTATTTGATGACCTGAAAGCCAATTTACAGGCAGCAAAGGAAGAAAACCTCCCCATTTGTCAAGATACCGGAATGACGGTTATTTTCATTGAGTTAGGGCAGGAGGTACATATTACAGGCGGTTTATTAAATAATGCTGTCAATGCCGGAGTTGCCAAAGGCTATACAGAGGGCTATTTAAGGAAATCTGTGGTTTCTGACCCTCTGGAACGTATCAACACAAATGATAATACCCCTGCTGTCATTCATCTGACCTTGACAGAGGGCGATAAGATGAAAATTTCCGTATGTCCGAAAGGCTTCGGGAGTGAGAATATGTCACAATTGAAAATGCTGACCCCTGCAAGCGGTCGGGATGGTGTTGTGAAATTTGTGGTGGATGCCATTGCACAAGCCGGAAGTAACCCCTGTCCGCCTATGGTGATTGGTGTCGGGATTGGTGGCAACTTTGAGGAATGCGCTTTATTGGCGAAAAAAGCCCTCTGCCGTGATGCAGACGAAAGAAACCCCATTCCCTATTATGCTGAACTTGAAAGCGAATTGCTTGACAAAATCAACGCTTTGGGAATCGGTGCGCAAGGGTTCGGGGGAACGTGTACGGCTTTATATGTGAATGTGGAAGCAGGTGCTACCCATATTGCAGGCTTGCCGGTTGCGGTCAATGTCGGCTGTCATGTGACACGTCATGCAGAGAGAATACTATAAAAATTAAAGAGATACGGAGAAAAATGCTATTAAAATGGGGGAATATTGCGCCGTTAAGTCTTAGCGCAGATTGCTTAAAACTGTTGCAATCTAAGGGCGCAACTTTCCCCCATTACAGAAAGGAGAAAAAATGTTACTAGCGATTGATATAGGCAATACGAATATTGTCCTTGGCTGTTTTGATGATGATAAAATTTTATTTCGTGAACGCATTGCAACCAATCAGCAACAAACCGATTTGGAATATGCTACTAAAATCAGAATGGCTCTTGACATTTATCATATTGCCCCCGAAACAATTGAGAATGCAATTATTTCGTCTGTTGTTCCCACTGTCACCAATACCATGAAACAAGCCATCCAAAAATATATTGGTTGTGAAAGCATGATTGTGAAAAGCGGTATCAAGACAGGGCTTTCGATTATGATTGATAATCCGGCTCAATTGGGGTCTGATTTGGTGGTGGATGCGGTCGCAGGAGTAGAGGAATATCCCGTTCCATTGATTATCATTGATATGGGAACAGCAACCACATTATCTTATATTGATGCAAATAAAAATTACCGTGGCGGTATCATTATGACTGGAATGGCGGTTTCTGCGGATGCTTTAGTCAGTCGGACGGCACAGCTCCCGAAAATTGCCTTTGAAGCACCTAAGAAAATTATTGGGACAAATACCATTCATTGTATGCAATCGGGAATGATGTATTCCACAGCATATGCATTAGATGGCATGATAGCACACATTGAGGAAGAAACAGGCAATGCTTGTACTGTTGTTGCAACTGGTGGATTGGCTGGCACGGTGATTCCCCTTTGTAAGCGTGAAATTATTCTGGATGATGATTTACTGTTGAAGGGATTGTATTATATTTACCATCGAAATAAGTGAGATAAATCGGAATTTAAAAATAAAGGGATATGGGGGATGTTGCGCCGAAAAGTCTCAATGCAAATTGCTGAAAACTAATGCAATTTACATTGAGGGCGCAACTTTCCCCCATACCCCCTAAAAATTAAATTCTGATTTTTCCGGAAACTATCACAGGGAGTACAAAATTATCCATTATAATCATGGAAAGGAGTTGAAAAAAATGACAGACAGTATTTATGGCGGTTATGCTGATATTTTGGAAAAATTGCGCACCATGATGGAAGAGCGCATCAATACATATGTACATGATGTTTATGAAGAAACAGGCTTGAAAATCTGCGAACACCTGATAGCCCGTGTCAAATCAGAAGACAGCATGAGAGAAAAATGCAATCGAAAAGGTGTTCCGGAAACGCCGGAATCTGCTTTAAAGCGAATGCGTGACAGTATTGGAATTCGGATTATTTGTCCGTTTTTGGATGATATTTATGAAAATGTCGAACGTTTGCGGAGTTTTCCAGACTGTCAAGTTGTGGAAGAAAAAGATTATATCCGTCATGCGAAGCCGAACGGCTACAGAAGTTATCATATGATATTGGAATTGGAAACGGATTATCCCGATATTTCCGGCAATCCCAAAGGGAAATATTTCGTTGAGGTTCAGCTCCGAACCATTGCAATGGATTCATGGGCGGCTTTGGAACACCAGATGAAGTACAAAAAGCATATCGAAAATCAAGAATTGATTGTGGAGGAATTGAAACGCTGTGCAGATGAGTTGGCTTCCTGTGATGTTTCTATGCAGACCATCCGGAATTTAATACACCATTCTTAATGGGGACAATTGCCCTTGAAAGCCTTAGCACGTTTTGCAAAAAAACTAATGCAAAACGCACTAAGAGGGCAATTTTCCCCATACCCCTTATTTTTAATGGGGACAATCGCCCTTGAAAGCCTTAGCACGTTTTGCAAAAAACTAATGCAAAACGCACTAAGAGGGCAATTTTCCCCATACCCCTTAATATTATTTATCCTATAAAGGAGTAAAAGAAATGAGATTATTATTAGCAGAAGATGAAATGGAATTATCAAGACCATTACAAGCCATTCTGAATCATTCCGGCTATGCGGTGGATGCCGTTTACAATGGTCAGGAAGCTGTGGAACAAGCTGGAAAGAATGCTTATGATGCAATGATATTTGATATTATGATGCCTGTCATGGATGGTATCACAGCATTGCAAACCCTCCGAAATCAGGGAGATTATACCCCTGTTTTACTTTTGACGGCAAAAGCCGAAATTGACGACCGTATTGCTGGACTGGATGCCGGTGCAGATGATTACTTAACAAAGCCCTTTGCAATGGGGGAATTGCTTGCAAGAATCCGTTCTATGACAAGGCGAAACGATACTTACACACAAAAGAAATTGACTGTTGGTTCTGTGGTTCTTGATACCTCGGAACAATCGCTTTCCTGTGAAAATAGTATCCGCTTAGCCAATAAAGAAGTCAAGCTTGCAGAATTACTCATGAATCACGCAGGAACAGCAATTTCTACCGCTGAAATTATTGACAAAATCTGGAGCGGTAACGGAAACGCTAAAGCTGTCTGGATGTATGTATGTTTCCTGAATAGTAAATTGCAGTCCATCAATGCCAATGTTTCCATTTCCGGTGAGGAGAACGGCAGTTTTACTTTATACGTTGTTGGTGAAAATCAATGATTCGTAAACTTCGGAAAAAATTCATTTTGATTGCATCAGGGGCAATCCTGATAATTTTAGCAGTAGTGGTGGTAAGCATTAACCTTGTCACATATGCTTCCACCATTTCAGAAATTGATTCCATTCTGGATTTCATTCTTGATAATAACGGACATATGCCAATGGATTTACAGCACCGTGAAAATTTCCTTTTCCATGTCAATGGGGAATTACCTTATGAAACCAGATATTTTTCACTGATTCTTGATAGTACCGGAACGATTGTGAAAACGGATTATGAACATATTGCTTCTGTCTCTGATGAAGACTTTTTTCCCTTTGTTTTTTATGGTTTAAAAAAGAATAAGGGAAGAATTGAAAACTCTGAAGGAATTTATTTTTTCGAAAAAAAGCAAATCAGTGCGGAAGAATTACAGGAAATGGATTCTGACATTGAATTGACTGATTCCACCTATCTGGTCATTGTTTTTATGGATGGGACAAACCGTATTTACCATTTCCGGAATATGCAATTATTTTCGATATTGAGTAGTATTTTCTGCTTCATTGTATTCTTTGCGTTAATCTCTGTTTTTTCTGACAGGGCAATCAAACCCACAATTGAAGCCTATGAAAAGCAAAAGCGTTTCATTACGGATGCTGGACATGAACTCAAAACCCCTTTAGCAATTATCTCCGCCAATGCAGAAGTCATTGAAGCTATGGACGGAAAATCAGAATGGACGGAAAGTATCCTGAATCAGGTCAAACGGCTTTCAGGATTGGTCAATGATTTAATTACCCTTGCAAAATTGGAAGAAGCGGAAGAACGTGGAGACGTTGCCACAGAAGACCTTGATTTTTCCGCAAAAGTCAAGGAAGTATTTGATGCATTCCATCCAGTGATTACCCAACAGGGAAAACAATTTTCCGCTGACATTGCCGAACATATTTCCATCAAGGCAAATATCAAAAGCATTCATGAATTGGTTTCGATTCTGATTGATAATGCTGTCAAGTATTGTGATGATGGTGGTACAATTTCAGTGATGCTGTCGAAGCAAAAAAAATATGCCGTTCTTGCAGTCACAAACGACTATCAGGAAGGCGAAAATGTTGATTATTCTAAATTCTTTGACCGATTTTACAGGGAAGATTCTTCCCGCAACAGTGCAAAGTCTGGTTATGGGATTGGCTTATCCATGGCGGAAAATATTGTGAATCTGCATAAGGGGAAAATTTCAGCCGGATTCCGTGACGGAAAAATTACGTTTACTGTTCAATTATTATCATGAAAAAAAATTTTTTATCAATTCTCTGGATACTGTTGCAATGTATATGGTGTACCCCTCAAAATCTGATTGGTTTGGTATTACATCTGATTCACCGGAAAAATGGATATTATCATTTTCGTGGGGCAATTGTGACAGCTTGGAAACATGAAGGATGTACCTCATTAGGGGCATTCATTTTCATGGAACAATCCTGCCTGCATCATGAAAGGTTGCTTGTACATGAATATGGTCATACGGTACAAAATGCCGTACTTGGTTGGCTGTATCCGCTTGTGATTGTAATACCCTCCATGTTGTGGTATCATTTGCCAATGTGTCAACACTACCGCAAACGGAAACAATTCTCCTATTATCGCTTTTATACCGAAAAATGGGCGAACGCTTGGGGGGAAAAAGTTTGTAAAATGCCGTCAGTGAGATAGTCTCAAACTATTATATGCATTGCTTTCCCCATACCCCTTATTTTAAATGGGGACAAATCGCCATAAGGCTTGCTTCAAATTGCATTTCGTAAACTCAATACAATTTTTGCAAGGGCAATTTTTCCCCATACCCCTTATTTTAAATGGGGGATGCAATGCAGTAAGACTTGACACATTCAACCAAAAATAAGATTTTTGCCTGAATTTGTGTCAAGTGCATTGCTTCCCCCATACCCCTTATTTTATAACACCTACCGTTTGCAAGCCGAAATATTTCATATAGTCAATCCAATTCTTATCAAAAATTTCCCCACTCATGACCATTGGAACAGCTGGGGGGCATGGTACTTGCACGGTGGCACAAATGCGCCCTTCTGCCTTCTCAATGGGTATCATTTCCCATTCTGAAAAGCAAGCTTTCCGCATCTCACAAGCCCTTTGAGGGGCTTTCGGTAATTCGGGTGGTAATATTGGCATGGAGGGCTTGCAAGCCTTTAAAATGCCTTCTAACCGCTGAAAATCACTTTCATTCATGAAGGGTGACAATAACATCACACAACAAATTTTATCTGCATATTCCGGCTCTGCGCCATGTTGGCGGAGCTGTCCTGCAAAATCAATGCCATTCGCCGAAATTGTCAAATGAAAAGGGTCATCCCCTACCCAATCATAGGGAATCCGCTCACGGATTGCAAGTGCCTTTTGTTTGGCATCCTGTAAAGTCTGTTTTTCCTCCAACCATTCCACAGCTTCTTCAATTGACCGCATTATTAAGTAAGAGGGGCTTGTACTGCCGAACATTTGCATATATTGTTTGAGTTCGGGTGCATCCTGATACCGGCTGTGCAAGACCGCTGCACCGGTTAAAGATGGTAGCATCTTATGAAAGGAATCACAACAATAATCAGCCCCCAAATATAGGGGGTGTCGGTTCTCCTGCAAAAATGCCAAATGTGCGCCATGTGCATTATCTACAAGCAATTTTGCACCATATTTCCGGCAAAGTTCCGCCAAACCTGCAATATCCTGCATTTTTCCCCGATAATCCGGACTTGTCACATAAATACAAGCTTTTTCGCCTTGTTTCGCTAATAATTGCAATTTTCTTTCAAAATCCTCTGAATCATATTCGCCGGAAATGATGTCCCCTTTTTTGGGGAATATCCATTCAACATCTAACCCCAATAAAATACACCCATTCAAAAAAGCCCTGTGTACTGTTCTAGTAGAAATGATTGTTCTATTTTCTGTTCGCATTTTTGCAAGCATTGCCTGAATACATAGCGTTGAACCGCTTGCACTCCAACAACATGAACCGCTTCCATAAAGCTGAGCGGTTCTTTTTTCGCCCTCTAAGATGATTCCATCCGCTTCAAATAAGCTGTCTGCGCCCAATATTTCGGTAATATCCAATTGATAAGCCCTAGAAAGCATGGAATTCAGGGCTTTTCCGTGATGTGCCGGCATATGTAGGCGGAGAATTTCGCTGTCTGCATAGCTATCTAAAAATTGCATTATCTTCATTTTTCTATTTACCCCTTGACAAATTTTATGAAATATGATACAATAAAAACAGAACAAAGATTCGAAACGTTATTTCTTTTATCATTCATTTAAAAGAACAATCATTTCTTGTTCTTGTTTTTTGTGCGTCAAATTAAGAACAAATTTTCGAAAGGAGTGCTGAATATGCAAGACCTTATCAATGCTTACAGGAGCAGTCAAGCTTCTCTCCGCCGTCGGATTGCCGAATTGAATACTGCTATGAAAAAGCCCCATATCAGCAGTAAGGAAAAAGAAAATCTCCATGCAAGGCGATATGCACTTTACATGGAAATTTATGAGATGGATGATATTATTCAAGAACTGGTAAACATTCAGAAAGGAGCAATGTCATGAAATTCACCAGAGTTTCCGAAAATACACTTGACTATGATAAAGGCTTTTTACAACAACTCATGAATCCAAACCCCTCTACCAATATTGCCCATTTACAAGCCATCAAACAAGCCCTTCCTGTCGTTCTTCAAGAAGAATTGACCGAAAGGCAAAGACAAATTATCCTGATGCATTATTATGAAGGTTTAAAAGATGCACAAATTGCAAGAGAGTTGGAAATTTGTCCTTCCACGATTTTACGCACACGCAGAAGAGCCGAAAAACGCATTTATCACGCTTTGCGGTTTCTTGTCAATGCCCATTTAGCATAAAATTATCCCCCATTTTGGGGGATAATCGAAATGGTTGGGACGGCGAGATTCGAACTCACGGGATGACGGAGTCAAAGTCCGTTGCCTTACCGCTTGGCTACGCCCCAATGTACTTTACTATTATAGCATACTTTTTTGATTTTGTCAAGTCTTTTTTTCAACATACAATATAATGTATATTTTTTCGCCTGTTGTCAATACTATCAACAAATTCAGAAAGGAGTTTTTTACATGCAAACTTTTGTTAAAAGAGGGGAAATTTATTATGCTGATTTATCCCCTGTAGTCGGTTCAGAACAAGGCGGTTTTCGTCCGGTGTTAATTGTGCAAAATGATACAGGCAACCGTCACAGCCCCACTGTCATTGCTGCTGCTATCACCTCCAAGCTTGATAAAGCTCCACTGCCTACCCATATTCCCTTGACTGCTCCTACATGCGGATTGCAAAAAGACAGCATTGTCCTTTTGGAACAAGTGCGAACCCTTGACAAAAAGCGACTGAAAACCCGCTTAGGAAAATTAGATGATACTGCTATGACAAAAGTAGATGATGCCATTGCAATCAGTTTCGGCTTGCATTGATGGAAAATACCGCCTGCATGAGGCGGTATTTTTATCCAATTAGTTTGCAACAATATTCACTGGTTTGGTAATTCCTGCAACAGTTTTATCAAGGAGTTCCTGCAAATCAATATTATCGGGATTTCCTGCGGCAATCGTCTGACCAAATTCGCTGGAAGGGTCCCAGAAAGAATCTGTGATAGCCTGTATATAAGCATAGGGAGCTTGTTCCGCAATTGCATGGTCAACCGGAGATTTGGCTACTTCATCAGAAAGAGAAGCTTTGACATTTGCCGGACACTCTCCACTTTCTTCAAAACGTGCCAATTGTGCCTTTTCACTTGTCAGATATTTGGCTAATCTCATAGCCCATTTCGCATTGGGAGATTTGGCATTGACACCAAGCAATTTATACCCAGTGAAAGCCGCCATCTGAACGTCTTCGCCATCTACTTCATAAGTAGGCAATTTTGCTGCGCCCATATCCTCTCCCCAGATTTCGGAAAGTTCCGCAGCGTGCCAAGGACCACTTACCGCAGCAATGACCTTGCCTTCTTTTGCCTGTGCTGTCATTTCCCCATTAGGCAGATTCATAAAGCCGGAATTTTTAGCAATTTCCAACATAGATTTTGCAACAGATACGCCGCTGTGTTCTCCCTCTACAGAAGCCCATTCACAAATATTGGCTGTCTTATTGGCATTATAATGCAAGTCCAGCCCTGCCCCCTTGAAGAATGAGAACAAATACCATCCACTGCTAAAATCCATTGAAAATGCAGCATTATTTTCTCTTGCCACCTTCAGAATCTGGTCAAGACTCTGTACATCATCTTCCGAAAGGAATTTTTTGTTATAGTACAGGAAATAGCCGTTTCCAGTTGTCAAAGGATAAGCATATAATTTTCCATCCACTGTGCAGACATCCGCAGCAGCAGAATCTTTTCCGCCTGATTCCTTTAACACTTCCTCAGCATTCTCATCAATTTCTTTCAGAACATTCGCAGCATAATAATCTTCAAACTGGTCATTGTAAAAGGTGAAAATATCCGCAGCATGAGCAGGGTCTACTAAAATACCATCTTTCTGTATTTCTTCTTCTCTGTCAGTGATGACATAAGTAATTCCCACTTCACCTTGATGCAGTTTTTGAAATTCATTGATACGTTCTTCCAGTGTTGAGCCATAATCACCACTGATTTTCAATGTAATGTTCTGATATTCTTCCTCTTCTTCTGAATTTTCCGTTGATGACGCACACCCCACCACTGTTGAAAGCAGAAGAAATGCCGCCAATCCAGCACACAAAAATTTCCTCATAGTTTTTCCTCCATTATTTTTTTCTTTATTCTAATACAAATAGTATAGCATAAAAGATAACAATTGTCAAGTATTTTCTTTTTTTCTATCAACAATTTAAAAATACAATATATTTCTATTTCAAATCCACCATATTTCTACAAAAAAATTGTGCAAATTGCTAATCAGTTATTTTTCATTCTTGCTTCCATTTTGATAAATGCTTTCATTCAATCGCCCATTCATCGCATTTTTCCAGCATTGCAAAACAATTTTTCAGAAAAAAGTATAAAAATAAGACAAAAACAGTGGTTAAAATTTATGCAATTTTTCAATAGACTTTTCAAGGGCATTGTGCTATAATAATGATTAGGATTTGGCGGAACTCCGTCAAATAACGGGGATTCCCGTTGTAATCATCACACAGTGGTGTGAGGGAAAAAGGAGAAGATTATATATGAAAATTAAAAAGTTGATTGCCGCTATTTCAGCAGTAGCAATTTCTGCAATCAGTTTGACTGCGTTTGGTTCATTAAGTGCAAGTGCGGAAAAAAAGGACAGCTATAATTTTTGGTTAGCTGGTCAATTTAATTCAAGTACAGTTTTTTGGGATGCAAATGCTTTGGGAAATCCTGCCGTTTCTGTTACTGCTGATGGTACAGAATATACAGTTTCATTGAAAAATACAAGTGCCGTGGAAACCAAAGACGGCGACCTCTGTTTAGTTTTGCAGTCTAATGTCAATGTACAGGACTATAAAACCGCAGATGGCAAGAATGCGCTTGATGATGGAAGCATCAATGTTCAGATTGTTTCCGTGAAGGTAGACGGTACAGCAGTCAATTATACTCGTGACGCTGATGGAAACAAGTCTCTGATTACGGCGGATAATGGGAATGACCTCCGGTTGAATATTTATAATACATGGCAGAAAAAAGACGGTTCAGATTATCCCTCTAAGGATATTAACCCTGAACTCAAAGTTTCCAGTGGAATTGAAGTGACTTTCAAGACCGTTGGTCTGTTTGCTCAAAATTCTACAGAAGATACCAACGATACTAATACCAACAGCACCGCTGAAACAACTGCTTCCACTGAAGCGGCTGATGCTGATGAGGCTACCACTACAGTAGCTACCACTCAAGCTGTTGTTACTACCAGTTCCGTTGCCACAACGCCTACTTCTTCCAGCAATGGAAATAATACCTCTTCCAACCCTAAGCTGGGCGGTTCTTCTGACCCTTCCTCCTCCCCTGCGAATGGCACAGCAGTTGATACTGATACCAATGCAGCGACTGGAGACAGCAGTCATGCGGTTGCCGTTGCAATGTTGGCAATTGTAAGCTGTGGTGCAGTTGTCGCTTCCAGAAAGCGCAAGTAATTTCTGCACGATTCAGCAAATTAAGAATATGACATGAAATGCCCTTCATTTCAGGAGGGCATTTTTTGATATTGAGGTGATACCATGAAAAAATATATTTATTTTCTCCCCTTGATTGCTTTTTTGCTCACCGGATGCAATGGAACACAAACGGAATCTTCCAGTATTTCTGAAAGTACTCAGGAAAATTCTGACACCCTTGAAACTGAACCTCCCACCGAACCCCCAACAAATGCCCCTCTTCCAGAAGGCGACATCAATTCCGTGACATTTGATGAAGTAGGCACTGAAATTGCTGCTGTCATTCTTGATGATGAGACCTGTGCAGAAGGTACGCTCAGCATTGAAAGCATTGACGGAAATCATCTTTTGAAATTTACAGATACTTCTACCACAGCAGAAAATCTTGACACCGCTGTCCAAAAAATCCGCTTCAATGTTGGTGCATTGCTTAGCCCTGAACAGCTTTCACAAGTTGAGCGGATTGAATTTGACCTCTACGCAGAAGCCAAAGACAGCCTTTTCCTGAATGATGACGGCGACTACATGGAGGTTGCCGGCTGGATTGGTGGCGGTGGCGGAACTATGACCGCTGATGGCACTTGGTATGGATTTGCTGATTTTTCCTCCAACGATTTGCAGGAATACGATTTAAAGCGTTCAGATGCCTGTCATGTGACATTCCAGTTTTTGCTTGCTTCCTCCGGAAAATGTTGGGATGAGTCGGTAGAAGATGTCAATTTTCTGTTGATGCGTTGGGGGATGCAAAATATCTCTGATACTTACATTGATAACCTCACTTTCTTTGATGCGGAAGGGAATTCCATCCCTCTCACGCTTTCCACTCCTGAAACAAGTGAAACCATTGAGGAGGAATCCACATGAAAAAAATACTCTCTCTCCTTTTGACAGTAATGCTTCTTTGTGGTGTTTCCACTGCCTGCGGAAATATTTCACAAACCTATGCTGATTATGTGCAAGCAGTGATGGATTGTACTTACCATAATGATACAGCGCAGTATATCTCCCTCACAGGCTCAACGGAACAGCAAGCACAAATGCTCTATCAAAATGAGGTTCATTCCGTGGTTGCAATGATTTGCCAAAAATTTGATGTGGATGTCAATTCCCTTCCTGAAAGTACCTATGATGAATATTCCGATTTTGCAGAAAATCTGTTGAATTCAATTACATATCATGCTGAACCTAGCATCAAAGCCAATAACTCCTATCAAGTCACTTTAACCGCCCAACCGCTGGAATTTTGGGATACGGTTTTTGTTTATGTAGAAAACGCTTATGTTTCGGAATTCCTTCCACAATTTGGAAGAATTCAAGATACCAATTCCCCTGAATATGCAGATACTTTATCCCGATGGGGGGAAAAAGTCGTGAACATCCTGAATGAACATTTTTCAGAACTCACGTTTCAGGAATCCCAATACATCACCATCCAGATTCAACCAGATACCACCGGTCATTATAATATCTCTACCCATCAATGGCGAATTGTTGACCGCTTCTTACTTGGATTGGAGTAAATCAAACCCCTTTGTTGGGGTTTTTCTTTTGCGCAAAAAAAGTGGCGAACCGAAAAGGCTCGCCAAAAATAATAAGGATGTAGGATTTATGATGACTATATTATAACAGATTTTTACCGGATTGTCAAGATTTTTGTCACATTTTTGGATGATTGGCTAAATCTTTCTTTTATTTTTGTACATTTTAAACAAATTATTTTCCTTCCAACTTTTTCAAGCTCTTATCTTCCTTGATAACTCTCCCTTTTCCTTTTTGCAGAACTTCCACTTCTGTCCGGTCAATGGTATAGGGCATATCTTCCTCTTTTTCGGGACGAATGCGCAATTTTCCGGTGATTAAATTAGCATCCTCAACCTTTCCTTTGCCTTGTGGGGTTTTGACAATTGAGCCAATTCTTGGGGTAATTTTCTGCAATTCCTCGTAGACGGATTGTTCATGTTTCAAGCAACACATCAATCGCCCACAAGTGCCGGAGATTTTAGTTGGATTCAGGGAAAGCCCCTGCTCCTTTGCCATCTTAATGGATACCGGCTGAAAATCGCCTAAATACCCATGACAGCAAAATTCACGTCCGCAAACCCCTAAACCTCCAAACATCTTTGCTTCATCTCTGACACCAATCTGACGCAATTCAATTCTCATACGAAAGATGGAAGCCAAATCTTTGACCAGTTCACGAAAATCGACTCTTGCATCTGCGGTGAAATAAAATAGCAATTTGGAATTATCAAATGCACAATTCACATCTACCAGCTTCATATTTAATCCACGCTGTTCAATTTTTTGTTCACAAACCTGAAAGGCACGTTTCTCTTTTTGCTGATTCTGTGCCAAATGTGCCTCATCTTCTGCGGTCATCACACGAACGATATTTTTCAGAGGTGAAACAATACTTTCATCTTTGATATTTTTATTTGCAAGGGCAACTTCTCCGCATTCCTGCCCTTTTGAAGTTTCAACAATTACTTTTGTTCCCACTGGTAATTGTAATCCATTGGGAGCAAAATAATATACCTTTGAAGAATTTTGAAAACGAACTCCTACAATTTCAGTCATAGAACCTTCCTTTCTGTTCATCATCATAAAATCGACCCGCCAAAAGCGGATAGAACCAGCTTCACACTTACATTGGATTGCAATGCATCATAAGCGGTTTGGACTGCCTGATGCATTCGCTGAAAACTTCCCAATGTCAACACAGCCGAAAGATGTTCGGCACTTTCCTTATCACAGCCCATGCGGTCATTCCGTCCATATTTCATAATGACAGCATCTCTCAACTGCATATCAAAATATTCCAGCAAAATGGATGCTTTCTGTCTTTCTTTCTCAAATTGTGCCAAAATCCGCAAAACATCATACTGCCGTCTTTTGGAAACGGCTTCCGTCAATAATGCGATTTGTTTGGTCAGTTCCTGCATTTCGGGATTTTCGAGCCAATCAAGGCATTTTCCGATATTGCCACCGCAAGCCTGCACGGCTCTTTCCGCATCCATAGCACTGCATCCATGTTCCTGTGTGAGTGCCTGAAAGCATTGTTCCGGTGTACAGGGATACACGGAAAGGGGCATCATTCGGGAAAGCATTGTATCAAGAAATACATTTTTCTGTACCACTGTAAATAATAATAAAACATGTTCCGGTGGTTCTTCTGTCAATTTCAAAAGTGTATTCTGCGCTCTTGGGTCAATATTATCACAATCTGCAAAAAGATATACTTTCCGATTGCCGTCATTAGGTGCAATGACAGCATCACGGCATACATTTCGCACCGTTTCCACAGAAAAACCATTCCTCTTTCCACTATGCTCCACATGAATATAATCCGGATGGATTCCCTTCTGTACTTTCTGACAGGAAAGACAATGCCCACATGGAGCATGTTCCCCCGTGCAAAGTGCCGCCATTGCAAGGTAATCAGCAAGCGTTTTTCTGCCCATTCCCTTTTGTCCATAAATGAGACAAGCATGGGGAAGATGGTCATTTTCTGCCATTCTCTGAATCAACCGTAATCCTGCATCATTGCCATAAATCATAATTTTTCGAACCTTTCGACATCTGTCACGAAAACCGTTGCGCCTCCCACTTCCACCTCAACAGGAAAATTCATCCCCATGGATACACTTGTTGGAACGAATTCTTTTCGCTTATGGCTCTTTTCCCGAATGACTTCAATCACTTTATCCACTCTTTCATTTTCCACACAGGTCAAAAAAGTGGTATTTCCTGCGCTCAAAAATGAACCAGTTGACGCTAATTTTGTCGCAAAAAATCCCGCCTTCATCAAGGCTTTAGAAACCGCCTGACTGTCGTCGCCGTTCACAATCGCAAATACCAATTTCATGAAAGCTGCTCCTTTCTGAATATTTTGTGATATGTTATTATTATATCATATTTTTGATGAAAATGCAATGCTTTTGAAAAATAAAAAAGCTCCCACAAAGGGAGCTTTCGAAAATTCATTCTTAGTCAACCAACTTGATGATAGCCATTTCAGCAGCATCACCACGACGAGGACCAATCTTGATAATCTGTGTGTAACCGCCCTTGCGGTCTGCATACTTCGGAGCAATGTCATCAAAGAGCTTCTTTGCAACATCTTCCTTAGTAATATAGGAATATACCTGACGCTTGCTGTGCAGGTCTGTATTTTTGCCCAGTGTAATCATCTTTTCAGCAACACTGCGAACTTCCTTAGCTCTTGTCAAAGTGGTCTCAATCTGACCCTTTTCCAGCAGGTATGTTACCATTGCTCTGAGCATAGCAGTTCTATGAGCAGTGGTTCTGCCCAGTTTTCTCGTACCCGGCATTGTAATTCACTCCTTTTCTCACCAAACCGGACGAACCCTTTTCGGGGGGTATCGTCCATCGGGTAAAATCTCAAATCTGAATGCGTTATCTCAAGTCATCCTCAGAGGAAAGGTCAAAGCCCAAAGACTGGAGCTTTTCTCTGACTTCATCAAAGGATTTCTTACCGAGGTTACGCACCTTCATCATTTCTTCCTCAGACTTATTGATTAAGTCGTCAACGGTATTGATTCCGGCACGCTTCAAGCAATTGAAAGAACGTACCGATAAGTCAAGTTCCTCAATGGTCATCTCAAGGATTTTTTCCTTGCCCTTATCATTTGGTTCAACAAGAACCTCAGGAATACTTGCTTCGTCTGAAAGGTCAACAAAGAGTCTCAGATGCTCGTTGAGGAGATTGGCTGCCTGTGACAAAGCCTCTTTTGCGGAGATTGTTCCATCTGTCCAAACCTCCATTGTGAGCTTGTCATAGTCGGTGACCTGCCCGAGACGTGTATTCTCTACAGTATAGTTCACCTTTAAAACAGGAGTATAAATGCTGTCTACGGCAATTACATCAATCGGGATATCAGCAATCTGCTGCTTGTTACGCTCTGCAGAAACATATCCTCTGCCACGGTCAATGGTAATTTCCATATGAAGCTTTGCATCCTTCCCCAAAGTTGCAATATGCATACCCGGATTGAGAATGGTGACTTCAGAATCTGCTTCAATGTCACTAGCGGTTACTTCACATTCGCCTTCTGCGTTGATAAGAAGCGTTTTTGGTCCTTCGCCGTAGAGCTTTGCGGTCAGACCCTTCAGGCTCAGAATAATCTCTGTCACATCTTCCTTTACCCCCGGAATCGTGGAAAGCTCGTGATGCACTCCATCAATTTTGACAAAATTGACTGCAACACCAGGAATGGAAGAAAGCAACACACGTCTGAGACTGTTGCCAAGGGTTGTGCCATAGCCTCGCTCCAATGGAGAGAGAACAAACTTGCCATACTTTCCGTCAGGTCTTAAATCTTCGGGAACAATTTCCGGCTTTTGAATTATTTCAAGCATATAAACCCTCCTATTTCGTAATTACTCTTATTTGTGATTTTTGCATCCCCGCAAGCAATTACGGATTACTTGGAGTACAGCTCGACAATCAGGTGTGTTTCTGTCTCATAGTCAAGGTCAGAAGGATTCGGCAGTCTGTTCACTGTTGCAGAGAATGCATCTCTGTTGACATCCAACCACAGAGGAGTGGTTCTGCCCTTTGTCTGTTCTGCAACATCCTTGAACTTTGTGCTGGTTCTGCTCTTTTCATCAACTGCAATGACATCACCAACGGAAACACGATAAGAAGGAATATCCACCTTTTTGCCATTGATGGTAAAATGTCCATGTGTTACCAGCTGTCTTGCTTCACGTCTGGTCAATGCCATGCCCATACGGAAAGCCACATTATCGAGACGGGATTCAAGCAGGGTAATCAGATTATCACCGGCTTTTCCTTCCATCTTTTCAGCCAATTCAAAGTAATGACGGAAAGGCTTTTCCATCATGCCATAAATGAACTTGAGCTTCTGCTTTTCCTTGAGCTGAGTACCGTATTCAGAAACCTTTTTACGGTTATTCGCATTCGGATTACGGTTAGATTCCTTGTTAATTCCCATTACCATAGGAGAAATACCAAGGTATCTGCATCTTTTTAAAATGGGTTCTCTATTCACTGCCATAGTACATGTACCTCCAAATCAGACACGGCGTCTCTTAGGCGGACGGCAACCATTATGAGGAATCGGGGTAACATCCTTAATCATGCGAACTTCCAGACCAACAGTCTGTAATGCACGGATGGCAGCCTCACGACCGCTTCCCGGACCTTTTACATAAACTTCAACGGTTTTCAGACCATGTTCCATTGCAGCCTTCGCAGCTGTTTCAGCAGCTGTCTGAGCAGCGAACGGAGTGGACTTTCTTGAACCACGGAAACCGAGACCGCCGGCGGATGCCCATGAAATAGCATTGCCCTGTGTGTCGGTAATCGTCACAATTGTATTATTAAATGTGGACTGAATATGCACTGCACCGCTTTCGATATTCTTGCGCTCTCTGCGGCGGCGTACAGTCGTAACCTTTTTCTTCTGCTGTGCCAAAAGAATTCGCCCTCCTTACTTCTTCTTGTTAGCGATTGTCTTAGCCGGTCCTTTGCGGGTTCTTGCGTTAGTCTTAGTACGCTGACCTCTTACCGGCAGACCCTTTCTATGACGGACACCTCTATAGCAGCCGATTTCAACCAATCTCTTGATATTCAAAGCAACCTCACGACGAAGGTCACCTTCAACAGTCAGATGCTGGTCAATATAATCACGCAGCTTAGCGACATCCTGTTCTGTTAAGTCCTTGACTCTGGTATCCGGATTGATGCCGGTAGCATCCAGAATCTTATCAGCAGTCGGACGACCAATACCATAAATATAAGTCAGACCAATCTGCACTCTCTTTTCCTTGGGAAGGTCAACACCTGAAATTCTTGCCATTGTATGAATTCACCTCCAATGCTTACAGGGGCTTAACCCTGACGCTGTTTGTGCTTGGGATTTTCACAGATAACCATGATTTTCCCTTTGCGCTTGATAACCTTGCACTTCTCGCAAATCGGTTTTACGGAAGGTCTTACTTTCATGGAAAATACCTCCTTACATGGTGCATTACTTTGCTCTCCAAGTAATGCGTCCCTTTGTCAAATCATAGGGTGACATCTCAATTTTCACCTTGTCCCCTGGTACAATGCGAATATAATTCATACGCAGTTTTCCAGAAACATGAGCGAGAATGACATGTTTATTCGGAAGCTCTACACGGAAATTTGCATTCGGCAGTGCTTCAAGAACAACCCCTTCTACTTCAATCAAATCTTCCTTAGACAAATCAAATACCTCCCTTGGCTGCATATTCACACAGTTTGCGGCGCAGTTCTTTATTGGTCAAACCATCCACTTCCCAAACTTCGGCAGTTGGGCGAATGTGTTTGATATTTTTGCGCTTTGGCTTTTCAAGGGGTCTGTGCTTGCCGTCAACCAGAAAAACAAAACGTTCCTCCAATTTTAATACCAGATAATAACCGTCCTTTTCTTTTCCAGCGACAGCACAAACCACCATACCTCTTTGCAGCCGCATCAGTCAATATCCGACTCCGTCAGAATGACTGGTTTACCGGTTGTAATTGCAATTGCGTGTTCAAAGTGTGCGGAAAGACTGCCGCTTTTTGTCCTGACTGTCCAACCATCCTTACAAACACGAATTGCATCGCCTTTGACATTTATCATTGGTTCAATACAGATACACATACCTGCCTGAAGCTTCACCCGCATATCTCTTGCACCCTTCTGTACATAGTTAGGAACTTCGGGGGATTCATGCAGATTTCTGCCTATGCCATGTCCGCAGTATTCACGAACAATGCCATAGCCTCTGGATGCACAATATTCTTCCACTGCACCACAGACTTCTTCCAGTCTTGCACCAGCAGTAGCCTTTGCAATACCAGCATAGAGAGAATTTCTCGTCACGTCCAACAACATCTGTGCTTCTTCCGAAATCTTACCAACCGGAAAAGTCGCGCAGGTATCGCCATGGAAGCCGTTAATATACGCACCGACATCAATACTCACAATATCGCCGTTTTTGATTTTTCTGCTTCCGGGAATTCCATGAATAACTTCATCATTGACAGAAATGCAGGCACTACCTGGGAAACCACCATAGCCCAAAAATGAAGGGACTGCACCCTGTCCAACAATATAATCATGAACAATTTTGTCAATGTCCTTTGTGGTCATTCCGGCTTCCAGTGATTTTCCGGCGAGGTCACGTGCATTTCCGGCAATTCTGCCGGCAATGCGCATTTTCTCGAGGTCAGTTCTTGATTTAATCGTGATACTCATGCAATCTCTACCCCTACTGCTTTCAGAGTCAGACGCTTAGTATCGGCTACTTCTTCCTGTCCAACAACAGTTTCAAGCTTGCCTTGTTTTTCGTAATAAGCCTTAATCGGCTCAGTTTCTTTGTGGTAGGTTTCCAGACGAGAAATAACAGTTTCCGGCTGGTCATCCTTACGAATGACAGTTTTCGCACCGCACTTATCACAAACGCCTTCCACCTGAGAGGGCTTGTAAACAATGTGATAGGATGCGCCGCAGCCTTCACAAACTCGTCTTCCAGAAACTCTTTCCTTGATAGTTTCATCAGGAACGAAAATTTCCACAACCTTGTCAATTCTTACACCCATTTTATCGAGTGCTTCTGCCTGCGGTACAGTTCTTGGGAAACCATCCAGAATGAAGCCATTCTGTGCATCATCCTGAGCAATGCGGTCTTTCAGAATCCCAATGACAATATCATCAGATACCAGACCTCCAGCTTCCATGACTGCTTTCGCCTTGAGACCATATTCTGTGCCGTTCTTTACCGCCTCACGAAGCATATTGCCTGTGGAAATCTGCGGAATGTTCAAAGCTTCAGAAATTGCCTCTGCCTGTGTTCCTTTTCCTGCGCCTGGTGCGCCGAGAAGAATCAAATTCATAATACATGCCCTGCTACTCAAAATATGGACAAACACACCCATATTGAGAAAATTCCTGCTTCAACCTGTATGCTTTTAACAGTAAAAATGTACCATCTACTCACAAGTTCTTGTACAGTCCACAGGCGTAAATTCCCGTATAGCCTACGGTACACATTTACAGTCACTTTTCAGCATATTCTGCAAATTTTTCGAGTAGCTTTCTCCTTTCGTAGTAATCAAGTGTTATCCGCTTGGTTTTCGCACGATAACAAATACATTATAACAAATTTGTCAGCCTTTGTCAATACTTTTTATAACTCATTATCCTAAGAATCCCGGATGATGACGCATCATCAATTGAGATTCAAGAGTTCTTGCTGTCTCCAAGGCTACACTTACCACGATTAAGATGGATGTACCACCCATGGAAAGAGAAGCAAGGTTGCCGTCAATCCATGTAATGACAATCGGAAGAATCGCAATAATACCAAGGAAAATTGCACCTACGAGAGAAATCTTTGAAAGTACTCTCTGAATATAATCAGATGTGGGCTTACCCGGTCTGATACCCGGAATTGCACCATTGCTCTGACGAAGTCCGTTTGCAATCTCAATGGGGTTGTACTGCATGGATACATAGAAATAGTTGAATGCAACTATCAAAACCAAGTACAGTACTGCATACCATGGGCTTGTGGTTCTAAAGAAATTGATGAAATGGAAATAGAACCGCTCGCCTGCTGTGGTGTCCTCTGTAATCATTTCTACCGGCTGTTTGAAAAGGCTGATGGTAGAAGGCAATGACATAAAGGACATTGCAAAAATGATAGGCATAACACCGCTCATGCAAACTTTAATTGGAATGTGTGTACTTTGTCCCCCCATTTGTCTGCGCCCGCCATTGACAACACGCTTCGCATACTGAATCGGAATTCTGCGCTCTGCTTCATTCATGAATACAATGAACGTAATCATAAATACAAACATAACCAGAACTGCCAGAGATACCCAGAAATACTTTGCAGGGGTTGTAATGGTCAGGTCTACCAATGTACCAACATCGGTGGGGAATCTTGCCAAAATACCGGCAAACAACAGCATGGAAACACCGTTTCCAATGCCTTTTTCACTGATACGATTACCCATCCATACCACAAAAGATGCGCCAGCTGTGAAACACGCTACAATGATAATCGCAGCATACCAGCCATATGCACCAGTGGTATATTTTACTGCGTGCATACTGTTGCGGAGTGTCAGATAATAGGCAATCGCCATAAATAACGCCAAGCCTAAGGCTACATAAGCCATAATCTTGTTAATGACCTTTCGCCCTTCTTCACCCTCTTCTTGCAATCGCTCCAAAGGCGGAAGCGCATATGTCAGAAGCTGGATAATGATGGATGCGTTAATATACGGAGTAATTGACAGGGAGAAAACGGTAGCTTTGGAAAGTGCGCCACCAGTAAGAATGTTCAGATACTCTAAGAAGTTTCCGCCAGTCGCATTTTGGTCAACCCACGTCTGTACACTCGCCAAATCCAGAAATGGCACTGTCATTGCAGAACCAATTCTGAAAATGATAATCATAATGAACGTATAAATGAACTTCTTACGGATTTCGGGGACGCTCCAAGCGTTTCTGAGAGTCTGAAACACCTCAAATCACCTCTGCTTTCCCGCCTGCCTTTTCAATCTTCTCAAGTGCGGACTTTGTGAACTTTGTAGCTTTCACAGTGAGGTTTTTCGCTGTCAGTTCGCCGTCACCCAGAATTTTTACGCCGTCGTTGACCTTCTTAATCAGTCCACTAGCGAGAAGCAGCTCTGTATCAACAACTGTACCATCAGTAAACTTATTCAAGTCACTAACATTGATTGTTGTATATGTTGCTGCGAAAATGTTATTGAATCCTCTTTTTGGAATTCTTCTTGCAAGCGGCATTTGACCGCCTTCAAAACCGATTCTTACACCACCACCGGAACGAGCCTTCTGACCCTTATGTCCCTTACCTGCGGTTTTACCATTACCTGAACCATGTCCACGCCCTACACGCTTGGAAGGCTTATTGGAATCTGGAGCTGGTACGAGTTCATGAATCTGCATTGTCTTGCACCTCCTTGCTTACGCTTCTTCAACCTTAATGAGGTGAATAATCTTATGAATCTTGCCTGCTGTGCAAGGATTATCGGGCTGATTGGTAACATCGCCGATTTTTCTCAGACCCAGTGCATTTGCAGTAGCAATCTGGTCTTTCTTGCAGCCAATGAGGCTCTTAACAAGTGTAATCTTTTTCATGATTGCCCTCCTTAGCCGAGAATTTCCTTGATGGTCTTACCACGCTTTTCTGCAACTTCCTCAGCAGTTGTACAGCCTGTCAGACCAGCAATGGTAGCTCTTACAACGTTGCAGGGATTATTGGAGCGCAGGGACTTGGTTCTGATGTCCTTGATACCAGCCACTTCAATGACCGCACGGACAGGACCGCCTGCGATTACACCAGTACCGGGAGCAGCCGGACGCATCAAAACTTCACCTGCGCCAAACTTACCCACGATTTCATGAGGAATGGTAGTGCCTTTCAGCGGAACTTTGACCATATTCTTCTTGGCATCCTCAATGCCCTTGCGGATAGCGTCCGGAACTTCGCCGGATTTGCCCATACCGAAACCAACTGTACCATTGCCGTCACCAACAACAACCAGTGCAGAGAATTTCATGATACGACCGCCCTTGACAGTCTTGGATACTCTGTTGATGTGTACGACTTTTTCGAGGTACTCATTCTCTTTCTGCTCAAAATTAGCCAATCGTGTTCCCTCCCTTTTTTAGAAATTCAGACCATTTTCACGAGCGGATTCAGCCAAAGCCTGAACTCTTCCGTGATACAGGTAGCCGCCTCTGTCAAAAACAACATCCTTGATGCCCTTATCAGCAGCAGCCTTTGCAATCAGTTCGCCGACTTTCTTTGCGCCTTCTACATTACCGCCGTTGCCTTCGAAGCCCTTAGAAAGGCTGCTTGCAGAAGCAAGTGTCACACCATTGACATCATCAATAATCTGTGCATAGATGTTCTTAGAGCTGCGGAATACATTCAGTCTCGGAACTTCAGGAGTTCCGGAAATCTTTCTGCGAACACGAGCATGTCTCTTCAAACGTGCCTTGTTGCTATCAAACTTTTTAATCATAGCCGTTTACTCCCTTCCTTACTTTTTGCCCTTACCAGCTTTACCTTCCTTGCGGATGATATGCTCGCCAAGGTAATGAATTCCCTTGCCCTTATAGGGTTCAGGCAGTCTCTTTTCACGAACTTCAGCAGCGAACTGACCAACTTTCTGCTTGTCAATTCCCTTAATAATAATCTGGTTCGGCTGTGGTACATCAATCTTAATATCGTCTGTTTCAGCGATAATTACCTGATGAGAGAAACCGAGGTTCATTACCAGATTGCTGCCCTGCTTTGCTGCACGATAGCCGACACCATCAATTTCCAGTGTCTTTGTGTAGCCATTGACAACACCCTCAATCATATTATGAATCAGAGTTCTTGTCAGACCATGCAGGGAACGGTGCTTTTTATCATCGGAAGGACGAGTTACGGTGATGACACCGTTGTCCAGCTCAATGCCCAACTCCTTGGAAAACTGTCTGGACAGCTCACCCTTCGGACCTTTCACTGTTACCAGATTATCTGCAACCTTGACTTCTACGCCGGCAGGAACAGTAATCGGCATTCTGCCAATTCTTGACATAACTTAACTCCTCCTTACCAAACATATGCGAGGACTTCACCGCCGACATTCAAAGCTCTTGCTTTCTTGTCGGTCATAATGCCCTTAGATGTGGATACGATTGCAATGCCCAGACCCTTGCGAACCTTTGGCATCTCTTCGCAGCTTGAATAGATACGCAGACCCGGCTTAGAAACTCGGCGCAAACCAGAGATAACCGGAGTTCTGTTTTCGGTATATTTCAGGGTAACTCTAATAATCCCCTGCTTTCCGTCATCCACGATTTGGAAATCCTTAATATAACCCTCATCAGCAAGAATCTGGGTGATGGATTTCTTGACGTTGGAAGCGGGAATGTCAACCGTTGCGTGTTTCGCAGTGCTTGCATTACGAATTCTTGTAAGCAGGTCTGCGATAGTATCGGAAATTTGCATTCCTATGCCCTCCTTCTGTGATTACCAGCTTGCTTTCTTTACGCCCGGAATCTGACCATCATTTGCCAATTCTCTAAAGCAGATACGGCAAATACCGTACTTTCTCAGATATGCATGAGGTCTGCCGCAGATTTTGCATCTGGTATAGGCTCTTGTAGAGAACTTAGGAGTTCTCTTCTGCTTGTTAATCATTGCCTTTTTTGCCATGTTGCGTTTCCTCCCTTAATCAGCAAACGGTGCGCCGAGGAGCCTCAAAAGTTCCTTTGCTTCTTCGTCTGTCTGAGCAGTGGTGATGAAGTTAATATCCATACCACGAACCTTATCAATCTTATCATACTCAATTTCGGGGAAGATGAGCTGTTCCTTGATACCTGTAGAGTAGTTACCCTTGCCATCAAAGGAATTTCCGTTAATACCACGGAAGTCACGAACACGGGGGAAAGCTACATTAAAGAGCTTATCCACAAAGTCGTACATTCTCTCGCCACGCAGTGTTACTTTGACACCAATTGCCATGCCTTCACGGAGCTTGAAGTTTGCAACAGATTTCTTTGCACGGCAAACAACAGGCTTTTGACCGGTAATGGCTGCTAAATCAGTCATAATTGCATCAATGACCTTAGAATTTTCCTTTGCTTCACCAGCACCTACGTTGATAACAACTTTATCGAGCTTCGGAATCTGCATTACACTCTTATATCCGAATTTCTTCATCAATGCAGGAGCAACAGTTTCAGCATAATGGTCTTTTAATCTTGCCATTTCGCTTCTCCTTTACTTGAAAGACTTGCCGCACTTCTTGCAAGCACGGAGCTTCTTACCATCTTCGACTACATGACCGATTCTGGTAGGCTGTCCGCAATGTGGGCAAACCAACTGAACCTTGCACGCATAGATGGGAGCTTCTGTTCTAACCACATTACCAGACTGACCCATCTGTGTGGGCTTGAGGTGCTTGGTTACAATATTGAAACCTTCAACAATAACCTTGCCTTCCTTAGGGCTAACTGCTACTACCTTACCGGTTACTCTGTCCTTATCCTTGCCCTTAAACTTATATTCTTTTTTTCCTGTTCTCAGGATAACGGTGTCACCTGTTTTCACATGAACCTTGCTCATTATTGACACCTCCATTACAGTACTTCGGGAGCGAGAGACAAAATCTTCGTGTATTCCTTTTCACGGAGTTCTCTAGCTACCGGCCCGAAGATACGAGTACCTCTCGGGTTCTTGTCTTCTTTGATGATAACAGCAGCATTTTCATCAAAACGAATGTATGTGCCGTCCTCACGTCTCAGACCCTTAGCGGAACGAACGATAACTGCCTTGACAACATCGCCCTTCTTTACCACACCGCCGGGTGTTGCTTTCTTAACGGATGCAACAACAACGTCGCCGATATTCGCATATCTTCTGCGAGTACCACCGAGTACACGAATGCACATCAGTTCTTTTGCGCCGGTATTATCTGCAACCTTAAGATAAGTCTGCATCTGAATCATGGATGCTTCCTCCTCTCAGTATCGGATTACTTCGCCTTTTCAATGATGTTGACAACACGCCATCTCTTATCTTTAGAAAGCGGTCTTGTCTCCATTACAGATACACGGTCGCCAACTCTGCACTCGTTATTTTCATCATGTGCCTTCAGACGAACGGTACGCTTCACAATTTTCTTATACAGCGGATGTTTTACGTTATCGACAATCGCAACTACAACGGTTTTATCCATCTTGTCGCTGACTACCAAACCTGTTCTTGTCTTTCTCAGATTTCTCTCTGCCACAGCGTTTTCCTCCTATCTTACTTGACACTCTGTGCAAGCTCTGCTTCACGCAGACAAGTCTTGATTCTTGCGATATCTTTCTTGACTGCCTTTACCTTAGCGGTATTTTCGAGCTGGTTCACTGCAAGCTGGAAACGGAGTGCAAAAAGTTCTTCCTTGAGGCTAACAAGCTTCTGGTTCATTTCATCGACAGACATCTCTCTGATTTCTGTTGCTTTCATGCTAACTCCCCTCCTTATGCTTCTTCGGCAGCAGTTTCTTTCACAACAAATCTGCACTTAATCGGCAGCTTATGCATCGCAAGACGCATAGCCTCTCTTGCGGTTTCCTCCGGAACACCCTTGATTTCAAACAGGACTCTGCCTGGCTTGACAACGGCTACCCAATATTCAGGAGAACCTTTACCGGAACCCATTCGAGTTTCAGCCGGCTTTTCTGTAATGGGCTTATCGGGGAAAATCTTAATCCAAACCTGACCGCCACGCTTGATGTAACGTGTCATTGCAATACGGGCAGCTTCAATCTGGTTGGAAGTAATCCATGCAGGCTCTAAAGCCTGAAGACCAAAATCACCATAGCTTACTGTATTTCCTCTGTAAGCTTTACCTGTTAAACGTCCTCTGTGGACTCTGCGGTACTTTACTCTCTTTGGAAGCAGCATTACTTGTTACCCCCTTCTCTTTTTGCAGTACGAGCGTTATTATAAGCACGTCTATTCTCACCACGGAAACCGCCGTCACGACGCTTTCTGTCAGTTCTGGAATCTCTGCGCTTTCTCTCGGTCTTTTCTCTTGCAGCCATAGCCTTAGCTACATCACCCTTGAGAACTTCGCCCTTATAAATCCAAACTTTGATACCCAGCTTACCATAAGTGGTATCAGCTTCTGCAAAACCATAATCAATATCAGCACGGATTGTCTGGAGCGGAATTGTACCTTCATGGTAGCTCTCAGAACGTGCGATTTCTGCACCAGCCAATCTGCCGGAAACAGTTACCTTAATACCCTTTGCATTCAGACGCATTGCACGACCAATAGACTGCTTCATTGCACGGCGGAAAGAAACACGGTCTTCCAACTGCTTAGCAATATTTTCAGCAACCAACTGTGCATCGAGGTCAGGCTGTTTTACTTCCACGATATTAACGGAAACAGTCTTCTTCATCATCTTTTCAAGCTTTGCTTTCAGCTTGTCGATTTCTGCACCGCCCTTACCGATAACAATACCGGGCTTTGCGCAGTGGATGTGAATTCTCACTTTATCTTCAGCATAACGCTCAATTTCCACACGGGGAACACCTGCGGGCTTGAGTGTCTTCAAAATGAAGTTACGGATGTTGTAATCTTCAACCAGTGTATCGCCGAAGTCAGCCTTCTTAGCATACCAGCGAGAATCCCAATCCTTAATTACACCAACACGGAGACCGTGCGGATTAACCTTCTGTCCCATGCTTAACCTCCTTGGGATTATTCTTTTTCTTTCAGTACAACAGTAATGTGAGAAGTCCTCTTCAAAATTCTGTAAGCTCTACCCTGCGCTCTGGGCATGATACGCTTCATAATTGGACCAGGTGTCACATAGCATTCAGCAACATAGAGATTATCTTTGTTCATGCTGAAATTGTTGTCTGCATTTGCGGCAGCGGAATTTACAAGCTTTTCAAGAATTGGGCTTGCAGCCTTGGGTGTCAGGCGGAGAATTGCCAGTGCCTTTTCAAGCGGCTGATTTCTAATCAAATCCAACACAATCTGTACCTTGCGGGGAGAAATGCGGACGTTATTCAGCGTAGCTTTAGCTTCTATTTCCATGATTGTTCCTCCTTCCGCAATTACTTCTTGCCGTTATTAGATGTCTTAGAGCCTGCGTGACCCTTGAAAGTTCTGGTCGGTGCAAATTCACCGAGCTTATGTCCTACCATATCCTCAGTGACATATACCGGCACGTGCTTTCTGCCGTCATGCACTGCAAAGGTATGACCTACAAAATCAGGGAAGATTGTAGAAGAGCGGCTCCATGTTTTGAGCACTTTCTTCTCGCCGGCTTCGTTCATAGCCTGTACTCTCTTCAGGAGGACTTCCTGAACGTAAGGACCTTTTTTGATACTTCTGCTCATCGCTTAAGCTCCTCCTTTCCGATTACTTGCCGTTACGGCGTTTTACGATATACTTATCAGTGCGGTTGTGTGTCTTTCTGGTCTTATAACCCAAAGCAGGCTTACCCCATGGGGTAACAGGTCCGGGACGACCAACAGGGGATTTACCTTCACCACCACCATGAGGATGGTCGCAGGGGTTCATAACAGAACCACGAACGATAGGTCTCCAACCCATATGACGCTTTCTACCAGCCTTACCATAGTTCACATTCTCATGGTCAATATTGGAAACTTGTCCAATGGAAGCCATGCACTCAACCGGAACTCTTCTCATTTCGCCAGAGGGAAGACGAATCAAAGCGAACTTATCTTCTTTACCCATCAGCTGTGCCATATTACCAGCACTTCTTACCAGCTGTGCGCCCTTTCCGGGGTACAGCTCAATTGCATGGATGAAAGTACCAACCGGAATATCAACCAATTTCAGAGCATTACCCGGTTTGATGTCTGCATCTGCACCAGAACGAACCACATCGCCAACTTTCAGACCATTGGGAGCGATGATATAACGCTTTTCGCCATCTTCATACTGAACCAATGCGATAAATGCGCTTCTGTTCGGGTCATATTCCAGAGTCAGAACCTTTGCATCCATACCGGTCTTATTGCGCTTGAAATCGATAACACGGTACTTTCTTCTGTTTGCGCCACCTCTGTGACGAACGGTAATGCGCCCATAGCTATTGCGACCGCTCTTCTTTTTCAGCGGTTCAAGCAAGCTTTTCTCCGGTTCAGTTTTAGAGAGTACAGAATAATCCGTAACAGTCATCTGACGACGTGAAGGAGAAGTGGGCTTATAGCTTTTAATTGCCATTTCAAATTCACTCCTTGATGTTTGATTATCGGGGTTTCAATGCTCCACTGAAACGCAGTGGAGAAACAAGGCATTCCCCATAGTAAAGGGCGATTCTTAGAACATTCCTTCAAAGAATTCGATTGTTCCCTTCTTCTTGTCGGCTTTCTTAGTACCCTTCGGATTTTCCGGATTCGGGTTAATGGTAACGATTGCCTTCTTATAAGAAGAAGTCTTACCAACAAATCTGCCCATTCTCTTCTGTCTGCCGTCGCAGTTCATTGTATTCACCTTGACAACTTCTACATTGAAGAGTTCTTCAACAGCAGCCTTGATTTCCATTTTATTGGCATCTTTAGCTACCTGAAAAGTGTACTTATGCAGAGGGAGGTAATCTGTAGCCTGCTCTGTAATGACAGGGCGAATAATAATATCCTGTGCTGCTTTCATTATGCGTACACCTCCTCGATTTTTGCAATGGCATTCTTAGGAGCAATCATCTTGCCACCATTGAGAATGTCATATACATTCAGGGTGTTGACAGCTGCGGTCTTGACACCTGCGATATTGTTTGCGCTTCTGTAAACCTTGGGGTCTGCTTCTGCGGTAACAATGAGTGCCTTCTTCTCTACGCCCAAAGCGTTGAGCATTGCAGCGATTTTCTTTGTCTTGAATTCATCCATTGTGAGAGTATCCAAAACAATGAGATTCCCTTCCTGAACCTTAGTAGAAAGAGCGGACTTCATAGCCAGTCTGCGAACCTTCTTATTCAGTGTATATCTGTAGCTTCTGGGCTTAGGACCAATTGCAACACCACCATGAACCCACTGCGGAGCTCTGATAGAACCCTGTCTTGCATGACCTGTCCCCTTTTGTCTCCACGGCTTCTTACCACCGCCTCTTACCTCTGTACGAGTGAGAGTGGACTGTGTACCCTGACGCTGGTTTGCAAGGTAGTTGACAACTACAGCATGCATAACGGAAACATTCGGTTCAATGCCAAAGACTGCATCATTCAGTTCAGTTTCGGAAACTTCACTGCCAGCCATGTTGTAAACTTTCACTTTTGCCATTGTTGTTTCCTCCTTCCTTACGCCTTCACACTGTCAACGACAGTAATAATACCGCCCTTAGGACCAGGAATTGCGCCCTTGATAGCGATTAAGTTATTTTCTACGTCAACCTTGACAATTTCAAGATTCTGTACGGTTACATTTTCTGCACCCATATGACCTGCCATGCCCTTGCCCTTGTAGATTCTGGACGGGGAAGAACAAGCACCCATTGAACCAGCCTGACGATGTACAGGACCAGTACCATGAGTTTCCTTCAGTCTGTGCTGATTGTGACGCTTGATAGCCCCCTGAAAACCTTTACCCTTGCTGACACCGGAAACATCAACAATGTCACCTACTGCAAAAGTATCAGCCTTAATCAAACTACCAGCTTCGAGGTTGCAATCATCAAAGCGGAATTCTTTCAGGGTCTTCTTGTAACCTGCGTTAGCCTTGTCGAAATGACCTTTCATAGGCTTGTTGACTCTAGTAGCCTTCTTATCACCGTAACCGAGCTGAACTGCTGCATAGCCGTCATTTTCTACAGTCTTCACTTGTACAACAACACAAGGACCTGCTTCAACGACTGTTACGGGAACTACCTTGCCGTTTTCGTCGAAAATCTGAGTCATACCGATTTTCTTGGCGATAATGCCTTTCTGCATTATAGTTTCCTCCCTATTGGTTATTGGTCGGGATTTCCCGACATGACCTATGGCATTGGTTGGAAGATTCCAACATTACCAGAGGTTTCGGGGCTTACTTAGCCTCCATTACGATGTCTACGCCTGCGGGAAGCTCTAACTTCTGGAGAGTATCCATAGTCTTTGCTGTGGGGCGGAGTACATCAATCAATCTCTTATGGGTACGCTGTTCGAACTGCTCACGGCTATCCTTGTACTTGTGTACTGCACGGAGAATTGTCACAATTTCCTTTTCAGTCGGGAGCGGAATCGGACCGCTGACAGATGCACCACTTCTCTTAGCTGCTTCTACAATTTTAGCTGCTGCGGAGTCTACTGTTGCGTGTTCGTAACCCTTGATTTTGATTCTGATTTTTTCGCTTGCTGCCATTTTTTTCGCCTCCTTGGGGTTGAATGGGGAGGGCGTTCTGTTCAGGAATTCAGTCTTTCCCCTGCCCCGTGTGTATCACAGCGTTCAGGGTAAATAAAAGCCGAAATCTTACATTGGGTCAAGATTTCGGACGAAAGGACAGTATACCAGAAAACCACAGAAAATCCCTGCAAGCTGTTCACACTCAAAAAAAGCCATGATTCAGCTCTGTTTCTGATGCACTGACTGTGCTGACATTCCTTGTCGCCCAATTTTAAAATCGGACATACTCCACGGAAATTCCCCGACATACCGCCGGCAACCTTCCGTTTCTTCGCATATCATTCGAACGGCTTCTGCCGTACTTTTTATATTCTACCATAAAAAAACAAAAATGTCAAGTGAATTTATATAAAACTTTTGTACACAACTCCATGATATTTTGTGAAGTTTCACCATTAGCATTTTAGAATATTGACAATTTTGGAGAATGTGGTATAATGGAAATCACCTTGATAAGTTTTGATTATTTTCCATGTGCATGAACTGCGAGAGGAGTTGAATAAAATTTATGTCAAAGAAACGAAAAGAAAATATATTAAAGGTATATCAGGTATATAAAAAGCATCCTTTCTCCCTGCAAGAGTTACTGAAGCTTTCACCTACACAGCACTTTAGTACTGACAGAAAAAAGCGACGTGACGAAGCACTTAACAGACTGCTTGACAAAGATGATTATCTTGACTGTGTCTTGTATGTTGACCATGGTCACACTGATGGGATGGAATTGCATTGTATTACCCACAGTGGCTTGATATTCATTTTGAATGAATTTAAGTTCAATATTGGTCTGCCTTGTGTGGTCACTGTTCTGAATGCTCGTGTCAATCAGCTTACACGCTATGGAAAAGAAAATTATGAACCTGATGACTATACACTCCAAAAAGCTCGTGAACATGAGAAAAACAAGGATAATTTCATCTGACAAAATCCAGCTCCTGAAAGTCTTAGGGCTTTCAGGAGATTTTTTTGACCTCAATCCACATTGACCCTTAAATAATCCTCTGGATTGACACAAATATTATTCACTCTGACTTCAAAATGACAGTGAGGTCCTGTGGAGTCGCCTGTTGAGCCAACCAATAAAATTAACTGCCCTTTTTCGACTTCCTGCCCTTCGACAGCGATGACTTCACTCCCATGTGCATATAATGTCCGGTAGCCGTCGGGATGTTCGATAATGACGTAATTTCCATAACCGCCGGAATTCCAACCAGCCCGAATGACTTTCCCAGCTGCGGAAGCGTAAATTTCTGTACCAGTGGGAGCAGCAATATCAAGCCCCTTGTGGTTACGTTCACCGCCGAAATGGTCGCTGATACGTCCGCCATTCACGGGCCATCCGAACATCCCATTTCCATTTACTGTGGTGGTATTGCTTGCAGGCTGTGCGGAATAAGTACCAACGCCAATCTGTTCGGGAATGGGTTCTCTTGTTACAATTGTGCTAAGGGGTTCACGGCTTTGTTCCGTCCCATCAATATAGGTAATTTTCATCTGTGTGGTACGTTCCCCACGGACACCATGAGAAATGACTTTTTCCGTGCCAATGGGTAAGGAAGAAGTTTGTACTTTGATGGTGCTATAGTCAATTTCACTTGTGACTTCCATGGTAGTGGCATAAGCGATAGGCATATAACGCTCTTTTGCACGGATATTGAGAACTGTTCCAATTTCTGGAATTTCCGGAACATCTGGATTTTGTTCTTGTAAGTCCTCTACAGAGATATGATATTTTTTGGCAATCCTGCTCAAAGAATCATTTTCCTGTACTACATACTGTACATCTGTCTTATCGGAAGATTGCATGATACTGACGAAATTTTCCGGTGTTTCAATGGTTTCTTTCAGGTAGACACCGGAGCGGTATTCCATTTTTTTGGCATAATATACATCTGTAATATTCTTATCTAATGTAGTCTGGTATTCTTCTAACAGGGCAGAAAGGCGATTTTGAATATCTTCTTTATCCTGTACAGCACCAACGAATTCCCCATCAATATAGATGCCATATGCGCTCATTAACTCATTATGGGAACTAATCAATAATTTATCAGCAATGGAATGCGCTGTAATATACTCCTCATTCTCAGAAATCATTTTCAGGGCATAAACAGGCTTGAAATTGACATCTACATCTTGACCAGTCATGGAAATACGTTGCATGACTTCTTTTTCTGCACTCTGAAATTCACTTTCGTTTTCAATGATTCCCAATTCTTGACCGCCAACCGAAACACTTAAAGCATATTGCATACCCGCTCCATAATGAATCACAGCAATCAAAAATACAATCGAAACGGTAGCGATAATGTAATTAAATCCAATCTTGAAAAGGCTATGCTCATGGAATAAATACCTTGCAATGACCTGCATAGAATTCAAGGCTTTTCCGTCTCTTCTTGCCTGATGTACGTCATGCATCACAGCCATTCTTGCTTTTTTCCGTTCGCTGGTGATTTGCTGGAATAATTTACCAATCAGCCGAAAAATTCGCTTTATCTGGTAGAACATATACCGCAACATACGGAAAATTCCTCTGCACAGAAGCCACAGCCCTTGCAATAATTTCTGTACAGCTCCAGTTACCATCATACCTAATTGAATTAAAGCTTCCTCAGGGTCATGGTTTTGCATGGGAACTTCTCTCCTTTCGTATTCCAAAAACTACCTTGATTATCATATCACATTATGTACAAAAAATCAAGCCTATTCCGAAAATTCCGAAATTCCAGCACTTTGCACAAAACATTTTTGCATATCCTCCGGAATCGGTGAATGAATCTGATGTACATTTCCTGAAAGGTCAGTATATTCCATTTCCGCACAATGCAAGGCATGACGCTGTAAATCTGTCATATCGCCACCATACAGGAAATCCCCTGCCAAAGGATAACCAATATAGGACATATGCAATCTGATTTGATGTGTCCGCCCTGTTTCAAGCCGAAATTTCACAAGGGAATATTTTCCTCCACGCTTTATCACTTCAAAGTGAGTGACTGCCGTTTTTCCGTTTGGGGTAATGCGCCTTGCAATAATGGAATCTTCACACCGTCCAATTGGTGCATCAATCGTGCCGGAATCGGGGGGATTTCCCGAAACAAGGGCAATATATTGTTTTTGCAGTCTATCTGGCAAACTGGAAGCGGAAACGGCATTTTTAGCAACGCAGATTAAACCAGAAGTATCATTATCAAGCCTATGAACCGGACGGAATGTCAAGTCTGGATATTGCGCTGTAAATGCGTTTCCCAATGTATCAGTATGATGGCATTGGCTTGGATGGACAGGCATTCCGGCGGGCTTGTCAAAAATCAAGGCTTCTTCCGTTTCGAATGCTAAGGGGACAATTAAATCGGGGTTGGGAATGATTTCGCTTTTGTCCTCCATATGAATATGAATGCAGTCCCCTTGTCTCACAATGTCAACGGTTCTCAATAATTTTCCATTCCGTGTTAAGCCGTTTTCGGTGTGTTTGAGTCGGGTCAATTGCCGGTGAGAGATTCCGCAGTCTTTCCGGAGGAATATTTCTGCTTTGCATGGTTCAGGGCGATTCATGATAAATTTCAAGTCAGGCATATCAATTCCTCCTGTGCATATTCTTTCATACGGATTTGTAAGAATAAAATAACCTCTGTCATAATTTTCGGCAACATGAAGGGAATTGTCACAATTGGCAATGCTAACGGCAAATATCCCAATAACAGGGCAAATAATTTCTTGTGATGCCCTGCAAGCATTTTTTCGGATTTCCTCACCGCACGGAATACCGAAATTTCGGGATTCTCCAAATATAAAAACGGCACTGCCAATAATCCAATTGTAAACCGTACCCAAAATACCATTGTCCAGAATAACAACATCATTGCTTGAATGGCAATGAATAACAGAATTCCGCTTTCTGTCACAGCAATGCTTCTTTGCAGGGCGAAATATGCTAAAATTCCAGCAACTGCACAAGGGGTTAATATCAGCCACCTCAATAATGCAATCATTCCAAAAAAATACATTGCATGGAAAAATTCTCCTGTTGTTGCGAAATATTTTCGCTTTTGTTTTTCCATGCCTAACAATGCCGTGAACCAGCTCCACACTCCGCAACGAATCGGCAACAATGCCGAAAAGCTCAAAATTCCCCACAAAATGCCAAATATTACCCACATGGTATGATTTCCCATTAACAAGGCTTTTGGGGTCATGGATTTCCTTGCGATTAAAATAGCTCCTAATATCAATGGTACAATTCCGGTTACGGTCTCCACAATCGGACATAATAACGCCGTTCGGAATGCCCCCAAATAATGCCCTTTGAGTGAGTGACGAGAAAATTCATGCAGTTCACGAAAAAACACCCTGCCTCATCCTTTCATGAGAAATTTAGTTTCTTGAATATGGTGTCATTCCCAGTATTTCAAATGCCTGCGAACGCTGCCACATCTGCGCCGTGAGAAGAATTTCAAACCCTTCACCAGCTTCACTATGTAACTGCGTTGCTGAATATTTCGGCAAACCAAAACAAGCCAATAAATTGCTAATCACTCCGGCATGGGTAATCACGGCACAATGTGCAAAATCATTTTCCATCATGTCCAATAAAATGGTATTGATTGCCTTATATGAACGAATGCAAAGCTCCTCTGCGCTTTCCCCTTCTGGTGGTCGGATTTCAGGTGAACCGCCTTTCAGCCATGCCCTGTAGTCATCCCTTCCAACAAGTTCCAATGCAGACTTTCCCTCAAAGATGCCAAAATTCAATTCTCGCAAATCTGGTGAAAGATACAGTGGGACTTCTGGAAACAAAATTTCCGCTGTCTCTGTACAGCGTGATAAGGGACTGCTATAAACTCTCTGGACTCTTGGATATTCATATTGGTCAAGCTTTCCAGCCAATTCCGCACAGCCCATATCTGTCAAGGGGTAATCTGTACTGCCAATATAAATTCCTTCATCATTCGCCTTTGTTCTCCCATGACGAAATAAACTGATATGATATGCTCTCATAAAATATAACCTCCTGTACAGGAAATTCAACTCCCTGCAATATTTTGATAAGATTTCACAAAAATCATGTACATTTTTTGTCTTTGTTGTTTTTTTATACAAGTTTACTGAAAAAAAATGAATATAATTCACACAACATTCCCACTTTACAAATAGTATAATTTGCGGTATAATATATAGTAAAGTAGAATATGTCAAGATAATGCCCCTTTATACTTTGACAAATTCCAGAAAGGAGCTTTTGCACTTATGAATTCCGATTTTCCTAGAATTATTGCTCTCCAGCGGAAAGAGCGACAAATCAGCCAAAAACAAGCAGCTGCTGACCTCGGCATCTCTCAGGCTCTGCTTTCTCATTATGAGAAAGGTATCCGTGAATGTGGGCTTGATTTTTTGGTTAAGATTGCAGATTATTATAATGTTTCCTGTGATTATCTGCTTGGACGCACCCCAGAACCAGAAGGAAAAACGATTTCTATTGAAGATATTCCAGATGATGACGGAAATAACAGTATGCCCAGTCCGGAAGTTGTGGCTTTCAATCGTAAAATTATCAATAATTCCATCAGTCTGCTTTTCTCCCTTGCACAAAAAGCCAATAGCATTACCCTCATCAAGGAAATGTCTTCTTATTTAATGCTGAATGTTTATAAGCTCTTTCGCATTGTCTATAATGCCAATCCTCATAATGACCAAAAATTATTTTCCGTTCCCAAAGTTGTCGCCAATGATGATGCTAGTGCCATTGTCAGCATGAATGAAGCCAATATCAAGGCGGCTTCCAGTGGCATTCCCATTGGGGAAAATGATTGTGTCAAGGATTCAGAGGTATTATATCTCACTACTGCTATTTTGTCACAAACCTATCCGGAATATTCTTCTTCCTTGCTGAATTTAATCAAAATCAGTGAGGATAGTATCGATAAAAAACGTAATGCCTGATTCATGGTATTGTCAGAACGGGAAAGATATGGTATCTTTCCCGTTTTTTGATTAAATCAATGGATTGATAATGAAAAAAATCGGTGTGAACAAATTCAGTAAGTATACAACCAGACATACGCCCCAATAACCACAGAATGCTATCCCCAGTACAATCAGCTGTTGCAATTCCAGTGTCCCTACTTGTGTCATGTAGTAGGATACTAAAAGTCCTGTGAATGTTATCGACATTCCAATGCATTTCGCCCTTCCAAAATATTGGTACAATGTCGAACCAAAAGGCTTTACTAATGGAATGGTTATCCACCACATAATTGGTAAAAGTTCTTCTACATCCTTATCAAGAGGAAATTCACAAATTTTACAGGAAAGCGCAAAAAAGACCATCATCAATACACATCGGCATACCACTGAACCCCTTGACTTGGTTTTTGCACTTCCATACATCATGACAAGCTCAAAACTTTCCCCTTCCCATTTTTCTTTCATTCCCAGATAATTCGCAAATAATACACTAATGAGCATCCCCAAAACCTGAAAGACTATCATCAGATTCCCCACTGTGAAATATTCCCTGATTTCTTCCGGCAATTCCTCTAAAGGTATCACAGGAAGGTCATAATTCTGGCATGGCACTAACCAGAGAAATGCACCATATCCCAATACCAGCAAAACCCCTATGGGACGCATCAATTTTCCCATGTATTTCCCTGCTTTGATAATCATTAAATCAATCGCAAATGTGTAATAAAAGCCTAATGCGCTTAACCAAAATATCCCATGTTCAGAAAATTTTTGCCATTCATTCTCATGCTGGTAAAACACCATAAACCCCAATAAATACAAGCCAATGGCAATCATGAAATTGCAACATTTTTCAATGCTCATGGATGTTCGGGTAGAAGCCCATATTTCCTTACTGAGGGATGTAATTTTTTCGCCCATTGCATTGGGCTTTTCCACGGTGATGTCTTCGCCTTTTTCGATTTTTTTCACTATCTGAGCATAGAATGAAGTTTCGCTCATTTGCTTCATTCGTTGTTCAATTTCGGTTTTGATTTTGTCAATCTGTTTCTGATAGCGGTCAATCGAACGGCTGTAAAAATAGCGGAACAATGCATAAACTTCATAAACCAGAAAGAATACAATTGTAATCATGGTCAGTTCTATCAAATATGGTAAAATCTCCCAATTGCATAACGTAGCCAAAAAATCTTCCCAATATTCATGAAATACAAATAGCCCCGCAAAAAGAAGCACGGCAAAAATTTTTTTTGCTACAAGACTGTTTCGCCTTTGCTGATAGAATGTATTGGAATCAATCGCTGAATCGTACGTTGATTGTAATTCATCAAGGATTTCTTTTGTTTCCTGCCCCACATTATTGTACTCTCTGCTAATATCAATGAAAGCTTGTGATAATTTCATGGTTTATCCTTCTCCTTCCTGTAATCCAATGTACTTCAAATACCCAATGGGGACGGTTTTATTCAAAAATTGGAATCCCCACATTGCATCTGAATGATTGGAATAAATACAGTCTGTTGCATTAGGATTGATTAAGCCAAGATGCGCCATAAAAATATTACTTCTGTTATAGGTCTGGAATTCTGCGGAAAGTATTTGTAATCTTGAAAAAAGTTTCCTCTGCTGTTCAATGGGGGCGGTACTATCCAATAATACCGCTTTGATACGGCTTTTCAATTCGTTGCAGTGTTCGCCTTTATAGGTGTAAAGTTCAAGATTTTGCTGTAACCAATACAAATAAGACATTGTTCCGTAATCATGGTAATATTGACGGATTTTTTTCTTGTGCTTTTCATCTGCATGACTCTCCAGAAAATCGAATAACAATTCAAAACGTTCATACAGCACAGATGATAACAGTCGGTAAAATGGTCTGACGGATTCTTCATATCCCCACATACAAAGAATCGCTAAAAATTCCCAATCGTCCACAATCGGCACTTGTGATGGTGTCGGGAGATAGAGCGTGTTTTTCTCCCTCAAAAGATAATCAATCAGTTCATTCACATTATGACAGCCACAGTAAACAGTGTTCCAGCTCTCCGAAAAGCGAAATTCTTTCAACCATCTGCAAGCAATTTTCAAGCCGTCAATACTGTCTTGTGAATACTTTGTGATTTGTTTCAGGGCTTTCAATTCTGTTTCTTCATAGTGGGGTTGATGCTGATACCATTCCAGCATGATTTCAGAGGCAAGAAAACTATCACAAATTTTGGTAATCCTGCCACGATTCAACATTCTTGTGACAGTATTTCCTAATTCCCTGATATTGTGAAACTGAAACCCCTGCCATGCAAACCATTGGTAATGGTTCAATCTCATAATCACCTTGGCAAGTCCGACATCATTCCAGAAAGGTGTCTGCTTTTCAGTTTTCCCGACTGCGTAACGCTTCATAATATCATCAAGGAAACGTGTGGTTTCAAATTCTGCACTTTGTGAGGAAAAAAAATCTTTGATATAGCCATTATAGAGTAATTCTTTTGCGGAATTCCAATTTTCACGAGTCCAAAGCAACTGCGCCACTTCTTCAGAATCCCAGCATTCTTTTCTGAAAAGTTTTAATGCCCTTGTGAAAATTTTCGCATCCTGATAATTTCCGATTTCGTGCGCTAATGACCTGTCACCAGCAAGCCAACGTTTGACTTTTTCATACTGGAAACGCTGAATAATATCATATTGCAGTAACCCACGAATCAATATTTCAAAAAAACTTTCATCTTTGCGGATTTCATCCAATTCATAGTAGGTATTACTCATCATTGCATGGTTAATTCTTGCCCTCTGTTCTTCTACCCCCATACGGCTATAATGTCGCAGTAAATCCGAATACATCATATGACCCTTGTACAGTGTCCAGAGTGTTTGCCCAAATGAATAATAATCCGATGCCGGAACAATTTCATTTAACATCAATTCCGGCGCATAATAGCCTAATGTTCCGGTTTTGGTTTTATCAATCGTGAATTCATCCCCACGCAGAGAACAGGTAATTCCAAAATCACCAATGACAACTTCTCCATGATACCAGTATAAATTATCCGGCTTGACATCTCTATGCACAAATCCAGCTTCATGGAATTGGTGCAAGGCTTCATTGATTGCCGGAATCACTTTCCTGCATAAAATATAATAGGGAATTTTCCCCTGTTGTTTGCCTAAGTCACCCTCTTCACAAAAAGGATAAATTTCTACATAATAATCTTGACCATTGATATTCACCGTGCCATAATCCAGCAAAGGCAATATATGCGAATTGGGTTCATGGCTTGCACGGGTCAGAAAATTCAATACCTTTTCACGGCTTTTTCTCTTGGTAATACTATCTCTTGGAGTAACGGATTTCAGGATTCTTGCAACTAAGGGTTCACTTTCATTTTGTGAATGGCAACGATAAATTTCAGATTCTCCACTATCCGCACTTACCACTTGTTTCCCATCAATCAAAAATGTTTCCCCTTTGGCACTGGTAAATTGCACTGTACCATACAAAAGCACTTTCTTTCCGGTCTGCATTTGCTGTATGGTTTCCTGTTGTGGGACGGTGGGAATTCGTTGGTTATTGTCCACTTGTGGGACGGTGGGAATTCGCTGGTTATTGTCTACTTGTGGGACGGTGGGAATTCGTTGGTTATTGTCTACTTGTGGGACGGTGGGAATTCGCTGGTTATTGTCTACTTGTGGGACGGTGGGAATTCGTTCAGAGTCCCATTCATCATCATCTCCATGAATGACAACAGGAACAGACGACACAAAAGGCTGTTCCGGCTTATCAGATTCTTCATTTGGAAGTGTACGATTCTTAAATGAAAAATTGGAATTGTTGAGATTATTCTCCATTTGTCGCTGTCACATCCTTCCTGATGAGAATGACACTAATATTATCTTTTGAACCATATTCCATTGCAGATTCTTTCAATTTCAGGCAACATTCATTCAAGTTTTCACTGTTGCGGTAAGCTACCAATATATCACGGATTTGTTCTTCCTTCAAAGCATCACTGATACCATCAGAACAAATCATGAACAAATCACGCTCTTGCATATCATCTGAAAAATCTACCACTCTGGGATTGACTTTCCCATCCAGTCCCAAACAATTGGTAATCACATTTTTTCTTTCGTGGTGAAATGCTTCCTCTGGGGTAATTTCTCCAGAATCCAACATTTCTTGTACTAGTGAATGGTCTTTTGAAAGGCGCATCAAATATTGATAGCGTAACCGGTAGACACGACTGTCACCCACATTGCACACAAATAAATGTTCATCATCTGCATAAATTCCAGCGATTGTTGTGAAAAGTGCATTCGGGGTATGTTCTTTTACTTTGGTCAAATATACCTTTTCATTGGCGGATTCTATGGCTTCAATGACATCATCCATTTGTTTCCCTTCATGATAAATTTTCCTTGCGAATACTTCACAGGAGATTTCAGCGGCTCTGTCACCGCTCAGCCTTCCCCCTACACCATCACAAACCGCAACACTGATATAAGGCGTTTCCAATGTTCCACTGATTACCCCTTTGGAAAGTAATTTTGTTCCAATGACTGCACGGTCATCATTATGGTCTTCATTTGCTCCAATATCAACTAATCCGGCATACTTCCACATATTCAAGCCTCCTTGGTGAGAATCACAGCTCCATCTACAGTTTCTACCTTAGTAAATTTCACAGCTCCATCCGCAGTATCTACTTTGATAATGTCCCCTTCTTGACAGGATGCTTCAAAAATAAATTCTGCTAATGGATTGATATATTTTTCTTCCATCATGTTGCCAATTCCACGACCGCCCATTTCCAGCACTTCATCACAATCAGAAAGCTTATCATAATATTCTAATGCCGTTTCAGAGGTTTGCACTTCAATTTTATTTTGCTTTGCGATTCTGGTATTGATTTTATTCACCTGTCCACGAACAATGGCTTTCGCTGCTTCCGGACGAATAAAATCATAGACAATCAAATTATTGCCGATACGGTTCAAAACTTCCGGTTTGAAATGGTTTTTGATAGCGGCAATCACTCTGGGCTGAATCTCTTCATAGGTTTCACTTGGAAATACAAGCTGTTCCCTGCGTTCTCTTCCATCTGCATCAATATATTGTCTGGTAATGCCTAAATTGCTGGTAAAAATAATCAATGTTTCGGAGAAATAAACTGTATTTCCCTGACCGTCTGTCATTCGTCCGTCTTCCAAAATCTGTAAAAATTTGTCCATAATGGAAGGATGCGCTTTTTCGATTTCATCAAATAGCAAAATAGAAAAAGGTTTTTCCTTGATAGCATTCGTCAATTGTCCACCGGCTTCATACCCTACATACCCTGGGGGCGCACCAAATAATTTCTGGTCTGCGTGGGCTTCGGAAAATTCACTCATATCAAAACGAATACAATTATTCTCATCTCCGAAAAGTTGTTCTGCCAAAGCCTTGGTGAGTTCCGTTTTTCCTGTACCCGTAGGCCCTGCAAAAAATAAAACACCTCTTGGCTTATTCTGTCCGGATGAATGCTGTAAACCTGATAAGCCTGCTACTGCTCTTTTCACAACGTTGACGGTTCGGGCAATTGCCAAATCTTGTCCCATGACACGCTTTTTCAAAAGCTCTGCTAGATTGGCGATTTTCTCACGGTCAATGGAATGCCACATATTTTCAATAATGCCATATTTATAAATAGATACTGCATCCAATAATTCCGTATCGGGCTTTTTTTGGAGCAATCTCTGGTATAAGTTCCTAAGTTCTTTCAATTCACGGTGTTTCAAGCCATCTGTCACATCAATGAACTTATCATGTACTTGCATCAATGCTTGATTTTCTTGAAATTCCGTATATTCCTTATCAACAAAAATGGTTCTCATTTCCTTATCAGGGTCAGGAATGGAAATGGTACGGACATTAGGATTATTATAGAAAAACCATGCCGGCAAATCGTTGAATTTTTCAACTACCATTATCAAAGTATTGAATTGTTCATTGATTTTGGCAGCGTTCAAAGAGGCAAATAATAAATTGAGGAACATTTTATTCTCTTCCGGTTCAAGGGTTGTCGGAGAGGAAATATACCGTGAAACGAAATTCATGACAACTGTCACGGGCTTTTCACGGTCAGTATCAACCAATGCATTCCGGATTGTCGAAGAAAGCCGTTCAATGTCATCTAATTTGCAAGCTTTGCGGAAAATCCTATCTGGAGAAAATGAAAAGCTTTCATCTTTATCAGGCTTGCCGTATTTTCTGAGCATTTCCTCCACATTTCCATAAGCATCCCCGAAACGGTTATAAATTCCGGTTGCAGGGTCACAGAACATGAATTCATAGTCACAAGTCCCATGATTTTCATTGAAAAGCTTGAATAATGTCATATTCAAGTCAACAAATGCCATTGGGGTCGTATTTTCTTCCCCTTCTGGATACACTGGGTAGAAATCATTGATATTTCCCTCTAAGATGAATGTACTCTTGATACCCTTGAAACTAGCAATTTCCCTCTGCCATTTCGGGACGGTTTGTTTCTGCATAAATTATACTCCTTTCCGGTGGTGAATGCCAACGGAAATCAATTGATTTCCCATATAAACATTTTGTATGATACGCCCTTGTTTGAGATAGGTTTCATATTCTGTTTGGTATTGCTTTTTCAGATAAATGATATTCTGATTCAGAGAACCACGCAACACGGCGGTTTCCTCATTCAGTTCCTGTATGTATCGCCCATCAATCAAGACAGCAATATTTTTTTGCAAATCTTCCAACATTGACGGACTCCATAATTTTTTCAATTCCTGCATGGTGTAACCAGTATATACCAGAATATCTTCCGTGATTTCCTGTAAGCCCTCTAATAATTGCAATAATTCTTCTGGTTGTTCGAGGGGGTCTCCTCCTGTAATGGTGATGCCTTCAATGGGTTGCTGTGCGTGGATATTCTGAATCATTTGCAGAATCGTTTCCACTGGTCTGTTTTTTCTTCCGACTGTATCCCATAATTCCGGATTGGCACAGCCCTTGCAATGCTTTGTACATCCCACTGTCCAAATGACAAGCCTTTTGTGAATTCCCAATGATACAACCGGAAATAATATCCTGTCAATATACATTTCAATCTATTCTGACAATAAAGGATACTGTATTTGCTAATGTCAAAATTTTTCCATTTTCCAATAAAACAGGTTCACCAGAATTGAGAATCATTCCATTATATTTGGTTTGATTTGTCCGGCTCATATGACGAAGTACCCATGAATGATGTTCGAATGTAATCCCGCAATGTTCGCCGGAAACAGTTCTCATATCTCTGGACTGGAAAAAATCAGCTCCATATTTCCCATATCTGCCAAGCGTTCCGCCTTGCTGGTCAATTTCAATCCGGAAATGGGTGTTCATTTCCTCTAAGTACAAACGATTTCCCTTTACAGGGGCTTGCATTGGCTGAGGTGCGTTGACAGAGGATGAATTTTCCACGGTTCGGGTTTCAATCTGCCACAAAAAGCCGTCAATCGGGTGTTCTTTTCGACAGCCATTACAGAAAAATCTTGTTACTGTTCCATTGGGTAAGATAGTTTTGGTCTGTGATTCTGGACAGAGAACAAAGTATTCCATTCCATTGGAAACAGGGGCTGTCACCTGTGGGACAGTTGGTGCAGATGCCGGAATATCAACGACAACAGTGTGATGCTCTTCCATCAGAGGTTCTGCACAAATTTCACAAAAATCTGTTCCCGGTTCATTTTCATAACCGCATTGTTTACATTTGATAAAAGCCATTGTTTAACTCTCCTTACGCATCGTTTTCAATTCCTGACGTTTCTGTTGCTTTTTCGCTCTTGAACCGGAATGTTCCTGTAATCCGGAACGAGTACGGATTTTTTTATTAAATCGCTTATCAGGAGGCATATGCTTTCTGGTTTGCAGAATCACTCCACGGAGGGCGAGTTCTGCGGTAATTTCGGGGTGCATCTGACAAAATGCACATTGTTTTTGAAATAACTTTTCGTCTTCCTCTGCTGAAATTTTATCATCAAAGCCGATACCTACCACACGCATGGTCACTTGTTGTTCATCAGAGACAAATACATGAATTGCTGTATCATCCCCGACACCATAAAGCACTTGATGATTGTCTGCTTCTTCCAATTGTTCAGAAGATACAATCTGATAGCCGTGCTGGCTCATCACGTCATCAATTTGTCTGCGGATATATTCACGGGAAATCTGATTTTTAGCAAGTTCTTTGGCTTCTTCCATGGCGGTCTGAATTTCCTCCAATGACGAAAAGTCCGTGATGGCTTTCAAGGGAATGGGAGAATCAAAACATTCCTGACAATATTCTTCATAGGCATCAGACAGATATTCCATTTCATTGTGAATCTGCATGGAAATTTTGCTGTATTCCTCGTGAAGTCTCTGCAATTTCCGACTTTTTTCATCAAGGGGAATATCACTTTTTTCCAATTCCTGTAAATCATAATTCAATAAGAGTATGGTATTTTTGTGCGTACCTGTCATGCGTTCACAGTTCAGAAATTCTGTCATTTCCTCACTGAAAGCCTGATATTGTTGCTGTACTTCTTTCTGGGAAATGGCTGATATTTTGGGAGCTGATGTTTCAGACATTCTACGAATTTGAACTTGATGAGCATTCCCTAATTTTCTGCTTTTTCTTTGCAACTCACTAAAATGATAGGCTGTTTTGACAGATTCCATTCGTTTTTGTTCCGACTGCATTTTACCATGAAATTCCTGCATGATGAGAGTATGTGTTTTTCGAATTGATTCCATGTCAAGCAGTTCATTTCCATGTTTGACCTGTCTCAAGAGTTTTTGCAATTCTTTTTTGCAAGATTTCTGTAATTCCTGCATATTCACGCACATTTCCACCTCGTGAATTGATTTCTGAATTATTTCTGCTAATTCACGCCGTCCCTGTCTTGCATTCATCAATTTTGTCAATTCCTGCTGACGAATTGCAGCAGTATCTACCTTTGGACCACTCAAATGCTGACACCTCCTAAATTTATCATACCTGTTTTCATTCTACCATATCTCATGAAATTTGTCAAGAATTGCACCATTTTATTCACAAATATTGTTTTTTTCGTGCAAAGAAAAATTGCTTGTAATCACCTGTTCCGGACATACCGCCCGACACTTCCCACAGCGAATGCATTCACTGCTATTCAATTCTTGGGGGACATTTAAAGCCATGGGGCAAACTTTTTCACAAGCATGACAATGCGTACATTGCATGGCATTGATATACATTTGATGGAATGAAAAGCGATTGAACAACGAATAAAATGCACCCAATGGGCAAACATACCGACAGAAAAAACGGCTGATTTTCATTGCCCCTATGATGACAACTACCAATAAGAATACCTTCCAATAAAATAGCGTTCCTACCAATTTTCGTAACTGTTCATTCACTGCTACATGAAATAAACCGCCTTCCATTGTTCCTGCTGGGCAGATGTATTCACAGAACCATGGTTCACCTGTTCCATATTGGTCAGTAATCACCGCCGGAAACAGTAGCACCAAAAACAATAATATCCCATATTTCAAGTATCTCAACGGCTTATCGATTTTTTTCGGAATGCTGATTTTCTTCACTGGGATTTTATCAAGCAAATCTTGAAACAAGCCAAACGGACACAGAAAACCACATATCAACCGCCCTAATAACACCCCAAATACCATTAAAGTTCCCAATGCATAGAATGGGATTTTATGTTTCTGTCCGCCTGCTACGGTCTGTAATGCGCCAATCGGACACGCTCCCAATGCGGAAGGACACGAGTAGCAATTCAAAACCGGCACACAAATTTCCTTGCTCTTTCCGGTGTAGATTTTCCCTTTCATGATTCCCATGAAATAGCCATTCAAAAAGACCGTTGCAATTATCTGCACCAAAAGCCGGAATTTCCCCTGCTTTTTTACCCGATTCCGATGCATTCCAGACATATCCTCACCGCCTTATTCAAGACTTCTACCAATTCCCCTCTCATGATTCCCAATATCATCAATGCCATTCCAGCCAATAATACAATCAGCCTTAAAAATATCAATTCTGTTTCTTTTTTCATCAAATCATCTCCAAATCTATTATACTATACTCCATTTCAAAAGTCAATCATGAAAAAACACAAACCCCCCTCTGCAATCGCAAAGGGGGCTTGCATGAAAATATAAAAGGAGAGTTATAAAGACAATTAGATTGTGAAGAACTTACTCAATTGGGATATACTTCTTTTCGGGAACAGTCGGTTCTTTTTTCGGAATCTCCAAAGTCAGAACACCATCCGCAAACTTCGCTTTAATATCGTTCTCGGTAACAGACTTGTCAACGTAGAAACTACGGCTATAAGTGCCGGAAAAACGCTCACGGCGGATATACTTTCCATTCTCATCCTGAACATCATTATTTTGTGCAGTTTCCGCACTGATAGTCAGGCAACCATCATTCAATTCCACTTTCAAATCCTCTTTCTTCACACCAGGGAGGTCAACTAACAGTTCATAGCTTGTTTCTGTCTCCTTGACATCGGTTTTCATCGGATGCATAGGAGGACGGTATGGGGCACGATTCTCTTCAAATGGACGTTCAAAAAAGTCATCAAAACCATTTCTTCTAAACATTTCAGGTACAAACAACATAAGTCAAAACTCCTTCCAAAATTATTATCATTCATGGAACTGGGATTTTATTCATCACCTTTGAGGGGAGTTCCTTTTGGATGTTCCCTCTCTGGTACTCTTCCCTTGTTCTGACTCTATTATACCACTGAATTTTAGCACTGTCAAGGGGCGAGTGCTAAGTTTCAGGAAAGATTCACATTCTTTCATGAAGTTTTCACATTTTTCAAGTGATTGTCATTTTTTGCTAATTCCACACAAATCCTTGACAACTTCTCCTGCAATAATCAGCCCCACCACAGAGGGAACAAATGCCGTTGACCCCGGAATATCACGGCGGACGGTGCATTTTCTGGTATCTGGGGGACAAATGCAATGATGACGACAGGAAATCGCCATATCTTCAATCGGGCGGATGGGTTGCTCTTCGGAATAGACCACTTTCAGCTTTTTAATGCCACGTTTCCGGCATTCATAGCGAATCACTTTCGCAAGGGGGCAGACCTTTGTATCATAAATATCAGCCACCCGAAATGCAGAGGCATCCAATTTATTTCCTGCACCCATGGAGCAAATAATCGGTGTGCCGGTTTCTTTCGCCCTCATGATAAGTTCTAATTTTCCGGTGACGGTGTCAATCGCATCAACCACATAATCGTATTGTGCAAAATCGAACTGGTCAGCCGTAACCGGCATATAAAAGCACTTGTAAGTATTGACTTTTGTTTCGGGGCAAATGTCATGAATTCGATTTTCCGCCACATCCACTTTATATTTTCCGACTGTGGAACGGACTGCAAAAATTTGACGGTTGAGATTGGTCAGGCATACACGGTCATCATCAATTAAATCTAATGTGCCAACTCCGCTTCTTGCCAAAGCTTCCACGGCATAACCTCCAACACCACCAATTCCAAATACTGCCACTCTTGCATTAGCAAGGCGTTCCATGCCGTCTTTCCCAAGTAATAATTCTGTTCTTGAAAACTGATTCAACATGATGTTTCGCTTCTCCCTTCACCGGATTTTGTGCCGTGGTTGGTGATACCCTCGTCAAAATCATCTAAGAAATGATGATATTCGTCACCCAAATGATACGAAATAATCGTCTTCAAATTGACATTTTCCACACTGCGGAAAATATTCATATCGACAGCCGGATTGATTTTCCGGAGCTGTCTCAATAACATCTTGATTTCCTGACGTTTGGAATTTGCAATTTCGTTTTCACTTGTCCATTTTTCCGTCAAGAGACAAGCACATTGAATGAACTCCAAATGATTGTACTCTTTCCATTTGATAATATTTTCTTCCCTCACCAAGTACATGGGACGGATTAACTGCATCCCCTCAAAGTTTTCGCTGTGAATTTTCGGCATCATGGTTTGCACCTGTGAACCGTACAGCATCCCCATTAAAATGGTTTCAATGACATCATCCAAGTGATGACCCAAGGCAATTTTATTGCATCCCAATTCCTGTGCCATATGGTACAAATATCCCCTGCGCATTCTGGCACAAAGATAACATGGATTCTGTTCAATTTTCTTGACAGCGGAAAAAATTTTCGTCTCAAATACATGAATCGGAATCCCCAATAATTCTGCATTCTCGATAATTTTCTGACGGTTTCGCTCATTGTATCCGGGGTTCATTACAATATATTCCACTTCAAAGGGGAATTTGCTGTAACGCTGTAATCTTTGGAGACACAATGCCATTAACATGGAGTCCTTACCACCGGAAATGCAAACAGCGATTTTGTCACCTTCCTGTATCAAATCATATTCTTTGATACCCTTTAAGAATTGATGCCAAATGGGACGGGCAAATTTTTTCACAATCGTTTCTTCAATTGGATTTGGTACAACCATAATTATTTCCCCTCTTGGTTAAATTTGGGTTCACAAGTCAAATTGATACCTAAACGCTTGAAAATACGCTCATCCACTGCGGACAAAATCACCGTGGAATGCACTTCACAACCCCATAATTTAGAAATTTGTTCCATTGCTTTTTTGGCATTTTCGTCAGTAGTGGCACAAATTGCCAATGCATACAGCGTTTCATCTGTGTGAATGCGTGGGTTGTTATTGCCTAAATGCTGTACTTTCAAATTCTGGATAGGCTCAATGACGTGCGGGGACATCAATAATGTTTCATCCGGCAATCCTGCGAAATGTTTCAGGGCATTCAGCAACAAGGCGGAACACGCCCCCAACAAATCAGAAGTGCGCCCTGTTAAGATTGTACCGTCTTGCAATTCCATTGCGGCAGCTGGTGCGCCTGTATCCTGTTCTTTCTGCAAGGCAGCAGCAACGACTTTTCTGTCATCTGTAGAAACTTTCGCCTGATTCATCAATAATTCCAACTTATAAACTTCATCTTCCGTAGATGTTCCCTTTTTTCGTCCACAAAGTGCGGTATAATAACGTCTGATAATTTCCTGCTTTGCATCCTCACAGACAATTTCATCATCAATGATACAATTTCCTGCCATATTAACCCCCATATCTGTAGGGGATTTATACGGCGATTCTCCGAGAATTTTTTCAAACATGGCATTCAGCACGGGGAAAATTTCAACGTCTCTGTTGTAATTGACTGTCGTCTTTCCGTAGGCTTCCAGATGGAAAGGGTCAATCATATTCACGTCATTCAGGTCAGAAGTCGCCGCTTCATAGGCAATATTGACCGGATGTCTTAACGGTAAATTCCAGATGGGGAACGTCTCAAATTTTGCATAGCCGGCATTGATTCCCCTCTTGTGTTCGTGGTAAATCTGTGAAAGGCAAGTCGCCATTTTTCCGCTTCCGGGGCCGGGGGCTGTCACAACCACCAGACGGCGAGATGTTTCAATATAATCATTCTTGCCATAGCCCTTATCGCTCATAATCAATTGCAGATTGGAAGGATAGCCCTTGATAGCGTAGTGATGGTATACCTTAACCCCCAATGCCTCTAAACGGCTCTGGAAAGCTTCTGCGGTGGGCTGGTTGTCGTAACGTGTCAGAACCACACTGGAAACATAAAGTCCAATTTTCGTGAATACATTGAAAAGGCGAATCACATCTACATCATAGGTAATTCCCAAATCACCACGGACTTTATTTTTTTCAATATCCGCCGCATTGATAACAATCACAATCTCTGCTTCATCCTTCAATTGCAATAACATCTGTAATTTGCTGTCAGGCTTAAACCCCGGAAGTACACGAGAAGCATGGAAATCATCAAATAATTTCCCACCAAATTCCAGATATAATTTATCACCGAAATGCGCTATTCTTTCACGGATATGCGCAGACTGCATTTTCAAATATTTTTCATTATCGAATCCGATTTTTCCTGAACTCATAAACATCAATTTCCTTTCATTTCCAAAATGTGACAGGGTTTCTTTACATTAACTATTTTATCATATCACAATCAGGGCAAAAAATCAAGGGGCTATGTAAAAAAAATCACTCAGCCCCTAAAAATTATTTCATGCGCCCAATCCCAAAATAACCGCCAAAATCCCTGCTCCGGAAAGTATCATAAAAATAAAATTTTTCTTCATCAATGCTTTTTTCGATAGCATCAATGACAGGGATGTCAAAAAAACGCCAATCAATTGACATAATCCAATCCAACGGAAATGATGCACTCCCCTCCAAAGTGGGAACATGACAACACTCAACCATAAGGATTCCCCGAAAACAATCGCAAATTTTCCCCTTTTTCCTGTATTTTCTCCCAAAACAAGAAAAATTATCAGCAATACTAACATCAATGGTACAGAAAACATACATTGTAAATAAGCATGGGACATATCACCATATTTCCCCAACATGGCAATTTCTAAAATAATGGAAGTCACTGACAGCATTGTTTCTGTATCCTCTAACTTATCTCCCACAATAAAGAATAATATCCATAGAGAATGATACAAAATCAGCCCAAAATCAATGATACTATGAAGCAGTGGATGCACTTCTTCCCACGTCATATGCCATAATAATGACACTGCGGTCAAAATGACAGGTATCATTGTGAGAAAATCAAAAATTGTAACTGGGTTATCGACTTTTATCGTTTTTTTCACTGGTGGAGGTAAATTTTCTTTTTTTTCCTCTTTTTTCTCTTGTTTTTCTTCCAATTTGACACTAAACGTAGATGGGATATATTGTCCATCATTGTCAATTCTTCGCCTTCTTGCATAGTATTCCTCACGACTGACAGGAAGAACACGAGGAATTTTTTTAGGTCTTTCTTCCTCTGAAGGCTTTTCCTCTGGAATATCGGGTAATTTCTCTTGATTCAATGGTATCACCTCATTAGATAAGCCTGTAAAAATATTGAATATATTCTATTATACCATAAATTGCCCAAAAAGTAAACATTTTTTTAAACTTTCTTTCAAACAATAGCATAATCTCTACATTTTTTGGTTTTTTTCACTTAATAATTTCGTCAATATCCATATTGACTATAATAAGATAAAATAGTATAATTTAGATATATATTTTATTTGAAGGAGTGGTATTGATTTATGAAAAATAAGAAGAGTAGTTTTGGACGACGAAATTTAATTTTGGCTTTGATGCTTCTGGTCATTGCCAATGCAGTCATGGGTTTAGTGTTGTTGCATCAATCCAAAACCGCCGTGCAGACACAAATTGAGCAACGTATGCTTGATATTGCCAATACTGCTGCGGATATGCTAAATGGGGATGCACTGGAAACACTTTCCAAAGATGATGAAAATACTCCCGAATATCAAGAAGGTTTGAAAATGCTTAGTTATTTTCGTGATAATATCGAATTGGAGTATATTTATGCCATCAATCCCATGCCCGACGGAACTTTTACATTTTCGATTGACCCCACTACTGTAGACCCTGGGGAATTTGGTTCACCAATTGTAACGACTTCAGCATTGCAGACCGCTTCAACAGGTGTTTCGGCAGTCGATAAAACCCCTTATGAAGATGAATGGGGGACGTTTTACTCTGCATATGCTCCGGTACTTGATTCTAAGGGGAATGTTGCTGTGATTGTAGCAGTTGACTTTGATGCTCATTGGTTTCATAATCAACTTTCTCACCAAACTTTGACCATTGCAATTGTTACTGTGATTTCTTTGCTTTTTGGTATTGCGCTTGCCATGACCATTTCAAGGAGAATCGCCCGCAGTTATAGTGAACTGAATCAAGAAATGAGCGAACTCAATGAGGATTTCAAGGAATTAGATAAGCTTATCACATTAAGTTCTATCCAAAAATTAGACCTGATTTCCGGAAAACAACAGCGTTCCACCTTACAATTGCTTGCATCTGGCGAAACTTATGGAACAAAAGGCGAAGAAGACCAAATTGCAGATATTGGAAGCGGATTGCAATCCATGCAAGAAAGTTTACGGCATTATATTTCCTATGTCAATTCACAAACCTATATTGACGAAATGACAGGCGTTGGAAATAAAATCGCTTACCAGAAAGCAATTAAAATTATCAACGAAAGAATCCAAAATGATGCTGCTAATTTTGCAGTTGGATTTTTCGACATCAACGACTTAAAACCTGTCAACGTTCAATATGGATTTGAACAAGGTGACGACTTAATGTTCGCCACTGCAAGAATTTTGAAGTCTGTATTCCAGCAAAAAAATGTCTATCGTGTGGCAAGTGACGAATTTATTGTCATTATGGAAGAAATAACAGAAATTGGCATGAAAGACTTATTCAAGAAAATGGATGAGGAAATCCAAAAATATAATGACGAAAAAGGAAAACCGCCTGTTCTCACCATTGCCAAAGGTATGAGTATCTACCAAAAAGACATGGAATCCTATAGAACTGTATTCATTGAAGCAGAAGCCAACATGAGAAAAGATAAAGAAATTTTCCATCGAATGCATGGGTAAACCCTTGACAAATTGAGAAAAGTATGCTATAATGTGGGTATTCTGTTAGAAATGCCAACAGAATTCTGACGACTGCTTTTCTTTTTGGGAAAAGCTCAGCCCATACGGACAGGCGGGTCGAAAGCCGAACGGCAACAATTTTACTGTTGCATTATTGATTGGGTTCAATTCCCGAAATTTTATAAGATGTTATCACTTGTAAACGGTCAATAATACCGGCAAACGTCCTGTATTTACTGAAAAAAACGATTTTGCAGACAGACCGCCGAAAGGTGTTCTGTCTGTTTATTTTTATATAGAATGGAACGATTGACATGAATTTCGAAAAACAGAAAACAGCTCCCGTTTATGAAGCTCTTGAACGCTTCCGCAGAAAAAGAGTCGTCCCCTTTGATGTTCCGGGGCATAAAAGAGGACGTGGCAACCCTGAATTAGTCAAATTATTGGGTGAACAATGTGTTAGTCTTGACGTGAATTCCATGAAACCCCTTGACAATCTCTGTCACCCTGTTTCCGTCATTGCAGAAGCCGAACAATTGGCGGCGGATGCATTCGGGGCGAAGTATGCCTATTTCATGGTGGGCGGTACAACTTCCGCCGTGCAAAGCATGGTATTGACGGCTTGTAAAGCTGGTGATAAACTCATCATGCCCCGAAATGTGCATAGAAGTGCATTAAATGCACTCATTCTCTGCGGTGCTGAGCCTGTCTATGTGAATCCTGATGTCGATGCACATATTGGCATTGCCTTGGGAATGATGCTTTCTGACGTGGAACAGGCTATTTTAGCCCATCCCGATGCAAAGGCGGTTTTCGTCAATAATCCGACTTATTACGGCATTTGTTCGGATTTGCGCTCTATTGTCAAATTGGCGCATGAACATGGGATGTTGGTATTGGTGGATGAAGCGCACGGCACACACCTTTCTTTTCATGAGGAATTACCTGTTTCCGCTATGGAAGCCGGCGCAGATATGGCGGCAATCTCTATGCATAAATCCGGTGGCAGTCTCACACAAAGCAGTCTGTTACTCTTGAATGATACTGTCAACCCCCGCTATGTGGAACAGATTATCAACCTCACACAGACGACAAGTGCCTCTTATCTCTTATTGTCAAGTCTTGACATTTCAAGACGAAATCTGGCACTCCGTGGGCGTGAGAGTTTCGAAAAAGTCCGTCAGATGGCGGAATATGCAAGAGAAGAAATTAACTCCATTGGTGGGTATTATGCCTATGGGAAAGATTTGGTCAACGGTCGCAGTATCTTTGACTATGATGTCACCAAACTTTCTGTGTATACTCGTGATATTGGATTGACCGGAATTGAAGTTTATGATTTGCTTCGTGACGAATACGACATTCAAATTGAATTTGGTGACATTGGCAATATTCTTGCCTATATCTCCATTGGCGACAGAATTCAGGATATTGAAAGATTAGTTGGTGCATTGGAGGACATCAAACGGCTTTATTCGAGAGAAGTTTCTCGTCAGCATAATGCGGAGTATATTACTCCCATTGTATCAGCCACCCCACAAAAGGCATTCTATGCCGAAAAAGAACTCGTTCCCATCCGTCAGACCGTCGGTAGAATCTGCGGTGAATTTGTGATGTGTTACCCCCCCGGTATTCCCATCATTGCACCAGGGGAAATGGTGACAGAGGAAATTGTTGATAATATTCTTTTCTCCATTGGAAAAGGTTGCTCCATGCAGGGCTTTGAAGACCCCACTCTCGAAAGGCTCAATGTGCTGAAGTAAATTTTTCAAAAATCATGACAGTAGGAAATTGCAAATGAAAGCTCTCAAAATCATTTACCGGATTTTATATATTCTTTTAGGTATCGGATGGGTTCGGACACTGATTCCAGAAATTTCTAATGTAGTTCGTGCAGGTGGAAAATTTCAGGCGTTTGACACTTTACCCGTTTATGGAATAAAAGCATATATCCAATGCATTGGAATTTGCAGTTTCTTCTATTGGTTTGTTGCATGGATTCCCCTGTCGATTGCAGTCATGTTGCATACCATTTATAAAAATAAAATACGCCGTATTTCAGCAGGTGATGAGTTTGAAAAATCGTAAACGAAGGCTGATATTTGTAAGAAAATGGAAAGAATTGGAATCGCTTGGTTTCATCATGGAATGTTCCGGCGAATGTCCTCACTGTGGAAAACATCAAATTTTCCTGATAAACCGCTATGATGCACGTGCCTGTATGGCTTGTAATCGGTGGCTTGAAGAAGCGTGTGCCGACCCGAAATGTCCATTTTGTGCCAATCGTCCGGAATCTCCGGCAGGGGCTTTGTTTTTCCTCAAAGACGATATTCAGAGAAGAATTCAGCTCCTACGAAAAGACAATCTTCGGAAAAATTACCAGCGCAAACATTATGGTGAAATCCGTCGCCGTAAGAAAATTATAAACCACTTTAGGAGGGGTTATCATGGCAAATTTACAGGTTACATTGAATGACGACTTGAAAGCACAGGCAGATGAATTATTTGCAAGTTTGGGTTTTGATACCTCAACAGCAATACGCATTTTTTTGACAGTAGCGGTTGAAAATGATGGTCTTCCCTTTGAAGTCCGTCACAGGTCACTTTCTGATGAAATGCGTCAGGCGGTGCATGACAGCAGAAACAGGGTTAATCTGAACGGCTTATATGATACTGCTGAAGAAGCCGTGAAGGCTATGCTGGAGGATTGACAGTGTATAAAATCGAATTTACCAATGAAATGAAACGAAATGCCAAATTGATGCGTAAACGTGGAAAAGATATGTCGAAATTGGTTTCTGTTCTTGATATGCTTGCATCCGGTCAGCCTTTACCGCAAAAGTATGACGACCGCCAATTAACTGGAAATTTAAGAGATTTCAGAGAATGTCACATAGAACCTGATTGGCTTCTTGTCTATCAAATACACAAAGATATTCTGGTACTCACCGCAACAGGAACAGGGACACACGCTGATTTATTTGGTAAATAGTTCAATTAAAATATTACCTTTACAGGAGGAAAAATATCATGGATTTCTGGTTTTCTGAAATGCATACCCATAATGTGAAAATGTCCATTCGTGTGGAAAAACAACTGTTTTCGGGACAGAGTGACTTTCAGCGGATTGATGTATTTGATTCGGAGGAGTTCGGACGTTTCCTGACCTCTGACGGCTCTGTGATTTTCTCTGAAAAGGACGAATTCACCTATGATGAAATGATTGTTCATGTGCCGATGGCGGTACATCCTCATGTGAAAAAAGTGCTTGTTATCGGTGGCGGTGACGGCGGTGTTGCCCGTGAACTGTCGTATTATCAGGAAATTGAAGAAATTGACGTAGTCGAGCCGGATAAGCTTTTTGTGGAAGTCTGCCGTGAATTCTTCCCCGATAATGCCAAAGGTCTGGACGACCCCAGAGTAACGGTATTTTATCGGGACGGTCTGCGTTTCCTGCGTGGAAAACAGGACGAATACGATTTAATCATCAATGACAGCACCGACCCTCTCGGACATACTGCCGGATTATTCACAAAGGAATTTTATGGGAGCTGTTTCAAGGCTCTGCATTCTGACGGCATTATGGTGTATCAACATGGTTCACCCTTCTTTGATGAGGATGAAGACACCTGTCGGGCTATGCACCGGAAGGCTTATAAGAGTTTCCCCATCAGTCGGGTATATCAGGCGCACATTCCGACCTGCCCCTCTGGATATTGGCTGTTCGGGTTCGCTTCTAAAAAGTACCACCCCATTCAGGATTTGGATGCAAAACGCTGGAAAGCCAGAGGTTTGAAAACATGGTACTATACTACTAATCTGCACACAGGCGCATTCATGCTCCCGAAATATGTGGAAGACCTGCTCGAAGAAGAGGAAGAACGCCATAAGGATTGATTTTGTCGAGGTGACGGCATGAAACAAGGTGATTTTGAAATCAGAGGTACTACCTTGGTGAAGTATCGTGGAGATGATAAAACTGTCATTGTTCCGGATGGTATCGAGGTGATTGGTGAATCAGCTTTTTTTGATATGGGAAATATTGTTTCCGTGATACTTCCTGCGAGTGTCAAGGTGATTGAATCACGTGCTTTCTTGTGCTGTGAAAATTTGGCTTCTGTCAATATCCCCTATGGTGTTGAGGTCATTGCAGAGGCTACTTTTCAGGAGTGCTCCAACTTGAATAATATTTTCCTCCCTGATACGGTAACAGAAATTCAGAAAGTAGCTTTTAGTGGCTGTAAAAGTCTCGATTCACTTCATATTTCTGAAAATATTAGTGAAATTGGAGAAGATGCCTTTGGTTTTATTTCCTATAAAAACGCTCCATGGAAAGAAAAACAGGGAAACAATTTCCCGATTGTCGGGGATGGTGTGCTGTTTGCCTGCCCTAAAAATCTGAAAAATTTGATTATCCCCTATGGTGTCAAGCACGTTCCTGCAATCCTTGTCGATGCAATCCAACAAACGGAATTCATTCAAATTCCGGAAACAGTTGTTTCCATCAGCAAATATTTTTTGCAAAGTCATCACCTGAGAGAATTTTTGGTTGCTGAAAATAACCCCCGTTATTGCAGTATTGACGGAGTTTTATATTCCAAGGACAAAAAAACGCTGTTTTTTTATCCGCCTAACCGAACGGAAACGGTCTTTGAAATTCCTGATACTGTTGAGACAATCAAAGAAAGGGCTTTTTTGTACGCAAACAGGCTCAAAACAATTATCATTCCTGAAAGTGTGAAAGAATTCAAAAATGATACTTTCAGTGAGGGGACACAATTGCAATTCAAGGGACAATGGGACGGTTTCACGCTCCCGATTCTGAATAGCTGGAAATTCACAAAAATAAAATCATTTCTAAAGTGTATGCAATCGCCCTCTTTCGAAACATTTATGAATATTCGAAACAAATACTATCAGCTTTATTTTGCATTGTATCTCTACCAAAAAAGCAAAGACGAACGCTACCCACAATTCATTTTTGATAGCATTGACTATACTGTCAAATTTCTGGTTGCCCCTGAACAAATCGACTTGTTAGCCCAATTTCTGGAATGTGAATTTTTCAGCATGGAACAAATTGATTACCTCCTTGAAAAAGCGATTGCAAACAAAAACGAAAATACAGAAACTGTCCTCATGCTTCTGGAATACAAACATCAACATTCCGGCTATATCAGCCCCGAAGAACATTTCAAACTGTAAGAAGGTGAAAACATTGTACTTTGACATTACCCCTGAAAATGTCCTGAAAAAATATACCGTCACTGAAACTCATGTCGTCATTCCGGACGGAGTGACTGAAATCGGTGTGCAGGCTTTTGTGAAAAATAACACTATGGTTTCACTCGAAATTCCCGACAGCGTGACAATGATTCATGAAGAAGCATTTTTACTTTGTAAAAAATTGATTTCGGTCAAAATGCCGAAAACGCTTGAAAGCCTTGAACAAGGGGCATTTCGGAGATGTGAAAACCTCCAGTCTTTGCGCATTCCAGACGGTATCAAGGAAATTCCGGAATATTTGCTTGCAGGGTGTCAAGAATTGATTTCAGTGACAATTCCGGATAGTGTCACGAAAATTTCAGGTTGCGCTTTCAATGGATGCAGTAGCCTTGAAGTGATTGATATTCCCAAAAGTGTAACCCAAATCGAAAACAATGTATTTGATGGAACTCCATGGCTGAAATATCATCCAGATGAATTTGTGATTGTTGGGGATGGAGTACTCGTCAGCTATCGTGGGGAAAATCCTAATGTTATCATTCCGGAGGATGTCAAATTTCTGACACAATCGGCATTTTATGGAAATCAAGAGAACATCCGGAGCGTTTTCATCCCTGAAACTGTTACAACATTGAACAGTAGCTTGCACTGTGACAATTTGCAGGAAATCAATGTTTCTGAACAAAATCCACATTATTCCAGCGTTGACGGTGTTCTGTACAATAAAACACAATCCGTCATGCTGATTTATCCGCACGGGAAAAAATCATCTTGTTTCCGTGTTCCGGAGGGTGTCACGGAAATTCAGGGGTACTGTGCATTCCATTCAGCAACGAAAAAATTTATCATTCCGGAAACAGTCAAAGAAATTGGATACTTTGCATTTTCAGAAGGTACAACCCTCGTTTTTGAATGGTACGGACGACAAATCCCGATATTTCTTGAATTTGCATGGTTTTTGAATCCCCATACTATCAACCGAAAAGATGCCCTTGGTGTATGGGAATTTCTGGAAAATCCAACAGGTCAGAATCTAGGACACATCAGAACATATGCTTACCGTTATCAGCTTGCAACATTCTGCTACGATATGGACAGCGGAATTGCTGACTACCTCAAAGAAAATATCATTGCTGTAACAAAATTTGCAATCGAACATGATTTGCACGAAATGATGCAAAAACTCTTCGATTCTGGTTATATTGATACTGAAAATATTGATACGCTCATTGATTCCGCTATTGAACATACCCAACAAACCAGCAATGCAGAAATGCAGATTCTATTGATGGAATATAAACATCAGGTCATTGGCTACACTGACCCCGAAAATCAATTCAAACTATGAAAGAGGTGATAATTTGGCACAATATCATTTTAATGTAGATGCATTATTGAAAGTCACCCTCGAACCCGACGAAACAGAAATCACATTGCCCCCACAAACCAAATGGATTGGACGATTTACTTTTGAAAACTGTCAACAATTCCGGAAAATTGTACTTCCTGAAAATCTCAAATCCATTGACAGGCTCACTTTTTCTTGGTGCAGTGCATTAGAGGAAATCAATTTTCCTGACAGCTTGCAGGATATTGGCAACCATGCATTTTATCATTGCCACAATCTGAAAAAAGTGATATGGGGAAAAGGCGTTCAGGAAATTGAAAACACTGCTTTTTTGGATTGTGGATTAGAATATATTTACATCCCTGAAACAGTGGAATTCATTGATGAAACGGCTTTTTATCGCTGTAAACACATCCAGAATTTTGACGTTTCGCCTGATAATCTCTATTTTCAAAGCATTGACGGCAGTTTATACAGCAAGAACGGAAAAACACTCATTCGCTTTGCTTGCCAAAAAGGACAAACCGTTTTTCAAGTTCCTGATTTTGTCACTCGTATCCGGCAAGGAGCATTTTATTTTGAAAATCCCTGTCAAGTCATCATTCCGCAGTCTGTACAGACAGTAGACAAATATGTATTCGAAAAAAGCGCAAATCTCATGATTGAAGATGCCAACCATAAATATCTCAAAGTCCAGCTTTCAAAAAGCCTTGACGAAAACAGCATGAAATCACCCTTGTTTCTCTTTGCAAAAGTTCCCACTTTTGAAAGTTTCCAGAAGTTACCGCATGGGTGGCAATATCAGATAGCTGTCACGCATTATGATGCCATTCCACAAATTGAAACCCTTCTCCGGAAACGTGTGGTACAGGTTGCGAAATTTTTCACAGAGATGGAAAATATTGAGGTTCTCGAAATGCTGTTCGAAAAGAGCTTTATAACTCAAAAAAATGTTGATGCCGTTTTAGCGCACGTCATCAACCACGCACAGGAAACCAGAAATTTTGAATTTCAGGTTGCTGTGATGCATTACCGTGATAAATACCTCGGATATTCCAATCCAGAGGATAAATTTAAATTATAATCATTAGGAGGAAATCTTATGAAATTATTAGTAATTGGTTGTGGCGGTGTAGCCACTGTTGCAATTCACAAATGTTGTCAGAATCCTGTTTTTACAGAAATTTGCATTGCAAGCCGTACCGTGTCCAAATGTGACGCTTTGGCTGAAAAGCTCCGCCCAACCACAAAGGCTGTTATCACAACCGCCACTGTCAATGCGGATAATTTTCTTTCTCTTGTCTCTTTGATGAAGGAATACAAGCCCCATACGGTTTTAAATGTCGCTTTGCCTTATCAGGATTTGACCATCATGGATGCTTGCTTGGAATGCGGTGCAAATTATGTGGATACTGCCAACTACGAAGCAGAAGACACAGACGACCCCGAATGGCGTGCAATCTATGAAAAGCGTTGTAAGGAAAAGGGCTTTACAGCTTATTTTGATTACTCTTGGCAGTGGGCTTATCAGGATAAATTCAAAAATGCTGGATTGACGGCTTTATTGGGGACAGGTTTTGACCCCGGAGTTACCAGCGTTTACACGGCTTATGCACTGAAACATTACTTTGACGAAATCCATTATATTGACATTCTGGACTGCAACGGCGGTGACCATGGTTATCCGTTCGCAACCAATTTCAACCCTGAAATTAACCTCCGTGAAGTTTCTGCAAATGGTTCTTACTGGGAAAATGGTCACTGGGTGGAAACAAAGCCCATGGAAATCAAGAGAGAATTCAATTTTGAAGGTGTCGGCATGAAGGATATGTATTTACTGCACCATGAAGAAATTGAGTCCCTTGCCAAAAATATCCCCAACGTGAAAAGAATCCGCTTCTTTATGACGTTCGGTCAGAGTTATCTCACACATATGAATTGCTTGCAAAATGTAGGTATGTTAAGCACAACTCCCATTGAGTTTGAAGGGCATGAAATTGTACCCATCAAATTTTTGAAGGCACTCCTTCCAGACCCTGCTTCATTGGGTGCGAGAACTGTCGGAAAGACAAATATTGGTTGCATCTTCACCGGAATCAAGGACGGAAAAGAAAAGTCCGTCTATATTTACAACATCTGTGACCATCAGGAGGCTTTCAAGGAAACAGGCGCACAGGCTGTATCTTATACCACAGGCGTTCCGGCGATGATTGGTACTGCGCTTGTGGCTTCTGGAGTATGGAGCGGTGGAGGGGTATTCAATGTAGAAGAATTTGACCCAGACCCTTACATGGATATGCTGAATCAGTACGGCTTACCTTGGGTTGTTGATGAAAACCCGACTTTGGTTGACTGATATGGATGGGTTACGACAATTAGAGGCTATGGCAGGGGTTCAGCATACCCCTGCTTATGTCGTGGATGAAAAAAAGCTCATTGAAAATTGTGAGATTCTCCAAAGCGTTCAGGAACATACAGGCTGTAAAATTCTCCTTGCGCAGAAAGCCTTTTCCATGTTTCGGGTATATCCCATCATTTCGCAGTATTTAGCCGGAACAACTGCAAGCGGATTATTTGAAGCTCGTCTCGGACGTGAGAAATTCGCCGGAGAAGTTCACGTTTTTGAGCCTGCATACAAATATGAGGATATTTGCGAAATTGTTGATACAGCGGATTATGTGTATTTCAATTCCCTGCGACAGCTTGAAAATTTCGGGCATATTTGCAGAGAAGCCGGAAAACAAATCGGTCTGCGTATCAATCCGGAATGCTCTACACAAGATACCACCATTTATGACCCCTGCGCCGTTGGTTCACGTCTGGGGGTTCGTGCAGAGGATTTGACGAAATTCCCCGACATTGACGGCATTCATTTTCATACCCTCTGCGAACAGGGAGCGGATGCGCTGGAAATTACGCTCAAAGCTGTAGAGGAAAAATTTGGAAAGTACCTGCATTTGTGCAAGTGGGTGAATTTCGGGGGCGGTCATCACATCACCAAAAAAGGCTATGACATTCCCCTGCTGGAAAAGCTAATCACCGATTTTCAACAAAAATATGATGTGCAAGTCTACCTCGAACCGGGGGAAGCAATTGCATTAAATGCCGGATACCTTGTCACCGAAATCATGGATATTGTACACAATGGGATGGATATTTTAATTCTGGATGCTTCTGCATCCTGCCATATGCCGGACGTTCTCGAAATGCCCTACAGACCGCCATTATTTGAAAGCGGTATGCCCGACGAAAAACAATATACCTATCGTTTGAGTTCCTGCACCTGTTTGGCTGGTGACGTGGTGGGAGATTACAGCTTTGACAATCCCCTGCATATTGGTGACAGACTCTGTTTTGAAGATATGGCGATTTATTCTATGGTGAAAAATAATACTTTCAACGGAATGCCCCTGCCGGATATTGGCATTCTCCATGTAAATGGCGACTATGAAGTAGTAAAACATTTCGGATATTCCGATTTTAAGGAGCGACTTTCATGAAAACACTTGACACACTACCAAAAGAAGACGGCTTTTATATGCCTGCGGAATTTTCACCCCATCACGGTACAATTATGATTTATCCAGAGCGTTCCGGCTCTTGGCGATACGGCGGAAAAAAAGCAATTCCGGCATTTCGTCAGATTTGGGATGCCATCACAGAAGATGAAGAACTCTATTTAATCGTCAGTGAAGCCAAATTTCAAAAAGCGTCCTCTTATCTCAAAAATAACCGCCATGCTCACATTTTGACCATTCCTCAAAATGATGCTTGGGCAAGAGATACCGCTCCGACTTTTGTCAAAGATAAAGGCGGAAATGTCAGAGGGATTGACTGGAAATTCAATGCTTGGGGCGGTGACTTTGATGGATTGTATGCCGATTATGAAGAGGATAACAAACTCGCTACGGAAGTATGCCGGATTTTGCGGTATGACTGTTATCATGCGGAAGATTTTGTTTTAGAGGGCGGTTCAATCCATTCAGATGGTGAAGGTACGATTTTGGTGACGGAAAGCTGTCTGTTAAGTCAAGGGAGAAATCCCCAAATGACAAAAGAACAGATTACCCAAACCCTTTGCAATTACTTGGGGGCTGAAAAAGTTGTCTGGTTGCCTCGTGGTATCTACAATGACGAAACCAACGAACACGTTGACAACATATGTGCATTTCTCAACCCTGCGGAAGTCGTTCTTGCTTGGACGGATAATCAGAATGACCCTCAATATGCATTGTCATTGGATGCATGGGAATTGCTTCATTCTGAAACAGATGCCAAAGGACGAAAATTTACAGTGCATCCACTCCCGATTCCAGTGTATCCTGTCTGTGTGACGGCACACGATTTAGAGGGGTTGGAATTTGCAGAAGGGGAAGACAATCGGGAAGTTGGCGAACGGTTAGCGGCTTCTTATGTGAATTTTTATTTCACCAACCATTCTGTATTAGTTCCGCAATTCGGCGGTGAAAATGCCGTCAGTGATGCCCTCGCCGTGCAAATGCTACAGGAATGGTGTCCCAATCGAAAAGTTGTTCCCATTCCGGCGAAAGAGTTAATTCTTGGCGGTGGGAATATCCACTGCTTAACTCAACAAATCCCAAAGTAAAGAGGTGTTTTTTCATGAGAAAGGTCACTGTTGCTGCTGTTCAGATGTCCTGCACAACGGACGTTCAGGAAAATATCAGCAGTGCAGAACAAAAAGTCCGTGTATGTGCTGAAAAAGGTGCAAATATCATTTTACTGCCGGAGTTATTCGAACGACAATATTTCTGTCAGGAAAGACGGTATGACTATTACCATTTCGCAAAACCTGTGAATGAAAATGATGCTGTTATTCGGTTTTCGCAAGTTGCTAAAGAATTGGGGGTTGTGATTCCGGTCAGCTTCTACGAAAAAGACGGCAACCGCCTGTTTAATTCCGTTGCTGTCATTGATGCAGATGGCTCAATTTTAGGAGTTTACCGGAAAACACACATTCCGGATGACCATTATTATCAGGAGAAATTTTATTTCATTCCGGGGGATACTGGTTTCAAAACGTGGAAAACAAAATTCGGCTGTATTGGTGTGGGTATCTGCTGGGACCAGTGGTTTCCGGAAACTGCAAGGGCATTCGCCCTGAATGGGGCTGAACTGCTTTTCTACCCGACTGCAATCGGTTCTGAACCTATCCTCAATACTGACAGTATGCCACACTGGACACGCACCATGCAGGGACATTCTGCAGCAAATGTCATTCCGGTGATTGCTGCGAACCGTTACGGACTGGAAGAGGTCAAACCTTGTCAAGAGAATGGATTTCAGACCTCTGCGCTTCGCTTCTACGGTTCTTCCTTCATCACCGATGAAACAGGGGGCATTCTCTCACAAGCCCCTAGAGAAGGCTGTGAGACACTTCTGCAAACATTCGACCTTGACGAAATCGCTAACGCCCGTCTGGAATGGGGACTTTTCCGTGACCGCCGCCCCAACTGCTACAAGATTTTGACGGAGAAATGAGAACATAAACCAAGAGGAAGAATCATTATGATTGACTTATTTTATGCATTTTTGAAGAGCGTATCCTTGCTACTACTTCAATTGTTAAGCCTTCTTTCTGTACTTTGCTTGCTTTGCAAAGGATTTGTCAAAATACTTCTTTTCATCCTCAAACGGATAGAAGATAAAAAAGCTGAATAACAAAAGCCCCGACTGATTTCATTTTGTCGGGGCTTTCTGTATCACGATTCTTTCTCATACAAGGTTTCAGGAATGGCATTCAATGTCCAGTCGTTTTCACCAATTTCATAAGCGAAATGATACACTTCAATTTTCTGAATGGTATCAACCGGATAGGGCTTATCAAAACTGTAAATGTTGCCCTTGTCGATTCCTCTGCTGTACGCAAACTTTTTGCAATTGTCGGAAAAGGCAATGCCCTGCTCTGCAAACCAGTTTTCCTCATTTGTGGACATATCAGGGTATAATACAGTTCCATCCTCTGTGGTAATCAAAAGCACATCATATTCTTCGGGTGTAGTTTGATGTTTGTACAGGACAGACAGGTCATTCAATACAAGATGCTGTCCGTCATCTGCATCAATGGTGAGCTGTTTGCTGGTATCTTGGGGAATTTCCAGTTCTGCTTCCCATGTTCCGGTGAGAATGCGGTCACTCTCCTGTAAGAGCTGGTAAACTGTCTGTCTCGTGCGCTCGTCCAGAGTTTCACGTTGCCAAAGTTCTTTCCATTCGTCAACAGTCATATTGTCTGCGCCATATTCCTTATGCCATTGCTCCTGTGCGGAAATGATGCCTTGCTGTACATTACTGAGCTGTTCCGGTGTATAGGCATTTTCTAATACGACATGGAGTTTCTGACCGGAAATTTCAGGCTTGACAAGATAATATGTGACATAGTAGCAGTTTTCCTCTTCATCAAAGACTAGCGGTTCAGCAGCTCCGCATCCGCTCTGATTCAACTGCTCACCCTCAATATCAAAATAAGGGATAAACAACGCATCTGTCGGAATTGTAATACCCTCCTGCAATTGCAGACGGAGCGTCAACATCAAGGTATTGACATCATGGTACATACAAACCGTGGAAATATCAATGCTTTCACTTCCATTAAAATGTACGGTATTTTCAGCAAGATACTGCTCCATGTTCTGCGGTTCGCTTTCCTCCTGCATGAGTGGCAGAGAGTCACCGCCATCTGAAAGCTTCGTTTTTGAGAGAATGCTATGGAACAAATCAAGCTTTCCCGATGCTACAACTGTCACACTGGATACCGCCAACATTGCAACAGCAACCACACTCACTAATGCAATACGTTTTTTTCTGCGGATGATAGTTTTTCCACGCTTTTGATTCACAAGCTGTGCGATTTTGTCGAAATCACACGCTTTTTCTTGAATTTCCGGTAATTCGCCATCATAACCGGAAAAAAGGTCATATAAATTATTCTTCATACTCATAACCCCTTTCTTTGAGTTGCTCCAGTAATTTTTGTCTGGCACGGTATAATTTTGTTTTGACAGTTGCCTGCTTGTACTGCATTTCTTCCGCAATCTGGGGAATATGCTGGTAATAAAAATAGAACCTCAACAAAATTTCCCTGTCGTCTTGTTTCATGTTCTTCAGAATGGCTCTGACCTCCGCCAACAGGAGTTTATGCTCTGTTTCGGATGGAATGTCCTCATGACTTGGCAAGTTGATTTCATCAATAGGAACTGTGAAATGGAATTGTCGCAGTCGGTTGATTGCCATGTTTCGTGCGATTGTTCCCAGATAAGTACGCAGTGAATCTGTGCGGAGTTTCTCAACATGATTCCAGACGGCAACAAACACATCTGCTACAATCTCTTCTACGTCACTCTCCGAAAATGCATCCCGTCCGACATTTCTCACAATCGTACTAACATAAGCACTATACCGCTGTATCAGCTCCTGCAATGCTTTTTCATCATGATGTTTCAGACGTTCAACAAGATTCCTTTCCTGCATTCCTACACCCCCTTTCTATCCTTATGAACGTACCAAACAATTAAAAAGTTTCACGATTACAAAAAATAACCGCTGGTCTTGATACCAGCGGTTCGGGGGTTATTCTTTGACCGTTCCAAACTGCTCAATAAATTGCTGTAATGCCGGATAAGATACATCATACACTTCCTGCATCTTCTCCACGGAATCCAATGTTTCACGAACACTGCGAATCCCAATATAAATATCCTCGTCAAGCGGTTCTTCCCATCCAATGGCTTCCGCAAATTTTGTACCGGATAAACGGAATCGCCACTCATCTACTTCTTGATAATTGCTGAAATCGTCCTCTAAATTGACCAGCGTGTGTTCAGGAACTATCATAGTATCTGCGCCGTCATCAGAAATGACAAGTACCGCTTCCCCTATCTGGAATTCTGCAAAGAGCTTTTCAGATTCTCCGGTGTAACCACTTCTTTCGGCGGTTTCGTCAGAGGCTGGAATGTAGTAAATTTCAACAATTGTTTCACCGTCTCCGTTCACATCCCCAATGTATCCAGCAAATAAATTTTCGATATTCTCATAAGTCGCAGAATAGAAAATGTCATTGTCGGACAATAACAAGATTATCATATCAGGATGTACCATGGTGACAATCTGCCATATGAGAATCCCTACTAATGCCACCATAACTGAACCAATCCCCAGCCACCATTTATTATGATAAAAGAAATTGCTGATTTTCTCTTTGAAAGAAAGCTTTCGTTCTTCGGGGTGTTCCTCGTGAATGGTTTCGCTTTCTTCAATGATGCCTTGTTTGAGGCGCATCAGCTCCAATTTTTCCTGACGGAGCTTTTCTTCATAGGCTTTGCGTTCTTCCTCCTGTTTTTGGCGGAGGAGTTCACGTTGCTGGGCTTCGATTTCCTGCTGTTGCGCCTGCATTTCCTGCATGACCTGAGCAACGGATTTTTCTTTTTTCTTTTTTTCTGCCATAAATCACACCTTTTAGGGAAAAGGACGGATTCACAAAAAATCCGTCCTTATCAATTATTCTTCTGTAGCGGGCTTATTGTTGGGATTATCTGCGAGGGGCTTCATGGTCGGGAATAACAGCACGTCACGGATAGACGGACTATCTGTCAACAGCATGACAAGACGGTCTACACCAAATCCCAAACCACCCGTAGGCGGTAAACCATATTCAAGGGCGGTGACATAATCCTCGTCAACCTGACAATTCATATTCCCTTGCGCTCTTTTTGCAGCAACCTGCTTTTCAAAGCGTTCTTTCTGGTCAATGGGGTCATTCAATTCAGAGAAGGCATTCCCCATCTCACGGCAATACATGAAGTATTCGAAACGCTCTGTAAATGCCGGATTAGAAGGCTTTCTCTTTGCAAGCGGAGAATTTTCAACCGGATAATCATAGATGATTGTCGGCTGAACCAACTTTTCTTCTACAAACGCATCAAAGAAAGCAATCAACACATGACCCTTTGTGGCATTTGCGCCCTCTTCGACTTCGACACCCTTTGCCTTTGCGCAGGCTCTTGCATCTTCATCCGTTGCCCAGTCGTTATAGTCAACACCGGCATATTCCTTGACGGCTTCGACCATTGTCAGACGCTTCCACGGCTTGCCGATGGCAATTTCCGTACCCTGATAGGTGATAGTATCTGTACCACATACATTCATTGCAATGGTACGGTACATATTTTCGATTAAGTCCATCATGCCAATATAATCCGTATAAGCCTGATACATTTCCACAGAGGTAAATTCCGGATTGTGGGAAGTATCCATTCCCTCATTACGGAAAATTCTTCCAACTTCATACACTCTGTCAAATCCGCCGACAATCAGTCTTTTCAGGTTCAATTCTGTTTCAATGCGGAGGTACATATCCATATTCAAAGTGTTATGATGGGTCACAAAGGGCTTTGCAGATGCACCAATTTCAATCGGCAACAATACCGGAGTATCTACCTCAATATAGCCCAGTCCGTCCAGATATGCACGGATTTCACGCACAATCTGACTTCTTTTCACAAATGTGTCCTTGACTTGCGGATTGCAGATTAAATCCAGATAACGCTGACGATAACGTGTGTCTTGGTCTTTGAGTCCGTGCCACTTTTCGGGCAATGGCAACAGGGATTTTGCAAGGAGTGTGACACTCTTTGCATGAACGGAAATTTCTCCCTTTTTGGTGCGGAATACAAAGCCCTCAATTCCGATAATATCGCCAATATCCCACTTCTTGAACTTGTCAAATAATTCCTTGCCAATGTCATTCATTCTGACATAAACCTGAATTCTGTCGCTATGGTCACGCAAATCTAAGAAATGCGCCTTTCCCATTTTGCGCCAACTCATGACACGACCAGCAATGCGGACGGTTTCTTCTGCAATTTTGGCAAGTCCAGCAGTGATTTTATCCTCATCCTGACCAGCTTCTTCAATGACTTTTTGTTCCTCTGCTTCATAGTGCGCACGGAGGTCAGCATTTTTGAATGTGACTGGATAGCTTGTCAAAGTGAAAGGGTCATTCCCTTCCTCCTTCATAGCATTGAGTTTATCAAGGCGGATTTGTCTGTAATCCGTGGTATCAATGATTTCCTGTGTATTCTGTTCTTCCTGCATTCAATATCACCTTCAATTATAATTTACTTGCTAATTTCTACAACTTCATACTCAATTTCGCCATTGGGAGTCTCTACTAAAAATACATCTCCGACTCTCTTCTTCAAGGCAGATTTACCAATTGGAGACTCATCAGAAATCTTATTTGCTAAAAAGTCCGCTTCATTTGTGCCGACAATTTTCAGAGTTTCCGTTTCTCCGGTGTCGGTGTTGCGAATTGTCATGACTGAACCCATGCCGATTTCATCCAGAGAGATGTTATCATCTTCAATGACTTCTGCATTGTCAAGGTCATACTGGAGCTGTGCAATCTTGTGTTCCAGTAAAGCCTGTTCATTCTTGGCTTCGTCGTATTCTGCGTTTTCGGACAAGTCACCATAGGAACGAGCCTCTTTCAGTTTCTGAGCGATTTCGGGACGCTGTACGGTAATCAATTCATGTAACTGCGCCTTTAAATGTTCGTAGCCCTCACGGGACATTCTCTTTTTTTCCATAATTAAAAAAACTCCTTTCAGAAATCAAAATAACACACTATTCTATTATTATAGTACATTTTCAGCGGAATGTCAAGTATTTCTTAGATTCTGAAAAAAATTTGAAAAAAGACTTGACAAACATACCATTTTGTGTTATACTAAATACAATAAGTATGAAAAGTATAACTTTTCTTAAAATAAAAACTTTCCGAACAAGTAGGAGGTATTCGCATGAAAAAGAAAAAAAACACATTCATTGGTGTATGTACCGTTGGTGAAAAAGGTCAGATTGTCATTCCAAAACCCGCCAGAGAAATGTTTGATATTCAAGCCGGAGATTCTGTGTTAGTTCTCTGCGATAAGAAAAAAGGGATGGCAATTGTAAAAGCGGATGTGATGCAGGGATTCGCTGACAAAATTCTTGGCAGTGAAGCTTCTGACGAGGAGGAATAATCCATGAAACGCCTGAACTATTTGGATAATTTAAGATGGATGACTGTTATTCTTGTGATAATTTACCATGTATTCTATATCTTCAATTGCAGTGGTGTATTGAATGGAATTCCAGTGGAAGGATTTCCGGTTTTTGACATTCCGTGTATGTTCATGTATCCATGGTTCATGGTGTTGATGTATGTCATTTCGGGGATGTCTGCAAGATATGCCCTTGAAAAGCGCACAGACAAAGAATTCATTCATGATAGAGCTGTCAGGATTTTAATTCCGTCTCTTTTGGGGATGTTGACCTATACCCTTCCTACTGGTTGGGTGGGGTTGCAATTTGCAGAAGGTCTTGAAAATGTCCCTATGTTTGTGAATGTCATCATCATGATTTTATCCGGTTCTGGTCCTTTGTGGTTTTGTCACTTACTGTTCGTGATTTGTTTGATTCTGCGATTGGTGCGCAAAATCGACAAAAATCAAAAATTGCTTGCATTAGGTGAAAAAGCAAATTTGCCTGTATTGATTTTGTTAGCTGTTCCAGTGTGGCTGAGTTCCATGGTATTGAATATGCCTATGGTTTCGGTTTACAGATTGGGAATTTATGGGCTTTCATTCCTGTTGGGATATTATGTGCTTTCCCATGAGAAGGTACAGGAGACTTTAAAAAAATATGCATTTTTTGTGGCTGGTGTTGGTTTTGTGATGGGGGTTGTGATTTGCATTTTGTGGAAAGGACAGAATTATACTGCTGATGAATTTCTGCAACATCCATTGATTAATCTGTATCTTTGGGGCATGGTCTTGGGGATTCTGGGACTTGGCAGAAAATTCCTCAATTTCCGGAATGATTTCACCAAATTCATGGGTTCAAGAAGTCAATGCTATTACCTGCTTCATTATACCATTTTGAGTTTGTCCACATATTTCTGTATTACCAGACTTTCAACCATTCCAGTGGGAGTGTATTACATTATCAATATTGTGATGCTTGCCATTTGCACCCCACTTTTGACAGAAATCATGATTCGAATTCCGGTTCTGAATCGCTTGCTTTTGGGGTATATTCCCAAAAAATAAAAATCAATCTCTAAAAAATGAAGGAGTTGTTACACATAACAGTGCAACAACTCCTTTATTTGTGAAATTAAGACTTGCGGAAGCGTTCGATGCTTTCTTCCACTTTTTCTTCCAGCTGTTCTTTATGTTCAGCGATAAATTCACGGTGTTCAATGTGCTTTTCATTGAGATGACGATTCTTTTGCAAAATATAGCTTTGTACATTCAGAAGGTCTTCAATCATCCATGCAGGCATTCTTTTTCCAATTGCACGGGAAAGACTGCGGAATTCTCTGTTTAACATGACATGCCAACGAATGTAAAAACGATATAGCTTTCTGTATCTCTTCGTGAATGCAATTCCAGAAAATACCGTATCTGCTGCAAGAAGCAACGCCAACAAAATCGCCGTTGCATTGATAATTTCCGGTCTGACACCATCCAAAAGAGCCATGAAAATCGGCTGAATGACTTTGCTGACTAATGTTGTCATAATGCCAAAGAAGAAAAATCCCAACATACAGATTCTTCCTTTGTAATTGAATGGAATTCCGGAATAATCCCATAATTTGATATGAAATCCATCTTCCAGAATCGTTGCACATATGTATTCACATACAATGCAAAGACAAGCAGACGTGAAAAACAACATTGCCGGATTCGGAATGTAATATGCCATAATGACACTTAACAACGCTCCACCACCATACACCGGACAATAAGGACCAAGCAATGAACCACGGTTCAGAAAATGCCCTGATTCCCAAAGTGAAACTAATGTTGTTTCAAAAAGCCATCCCATGAAACTATACAACATGAAAGTCAGAAACAAATAATCAAGCTCCATGTCTGCAATCGTAATTGTCATAATCGTACACGCTCCTTTCTTAAAACCTCAAGAATGGTGCATATTTTATCAGCCAACACAATTATCCAACCTTCACGACAAGTCGGAGGAATAGGTGTCAGTGGAAACATATGACGCTGAATAATCTGCATTTCCTTTCTTGTCAGTTTGTAATCCGCCAATGCATTTCTCATCGCTAAAGTCGGATGTCCAAACGCATGACGAAAATCAACGGCAGGACGGTTCGGGTCATGCCAATCATAGAGAAAATAATCGTGCAGTAATGCGCCCCGTATCATTTCATTCCAGCTTACTTCAATCCCCATCTTCATACAAAGCACACAGCTTACATATGCCACATGACAGCAATGCTGATATACTGAAATATCCGAATGCTGGATAAATTCCTTGCATTTTTCAAGCCTTCCCTCTTTCAAAAGAGGTTCAGCCTGCGTCCGAATGGCTGCAATAATTTCCTTCTTACTATATTTTACACCTGTTTGCAATGAAACATGATGAAAGTGCTTTGTACCAATGACAGAATTTTGCATTGTAATCATCCCCCTATATTGAAGCTGATGGGTTGACATTTTCTCCTATTGGTATTATAATATAAGTAATTGAAAAAATCAATAGGCAATATTCACAAAAATGTGGTTTATTCCACAAAAATATGGAAAGTGTGGCATTTATGGACAAAAGAAAGCAAAACACCCGTGACAGAATCCGAAAAGCATATCTTGACTTATTGTCAGAATACAACCATCACAAGCTTACTGTCACAGCATTGGCAAAACAAGCTAATATCGACAGAAAAACATTCTACTTACATTATGATACCATGGATGATGTAATGATGGACTGTTCAAGGCAAGTCATTAACAGACTGGTAGAAATATTGGAAATGCAGAATTTCTTTCAGCAACGTTTTAATGCAATGGTATTCTATCAGGCATTGGGAAAAGTGGTCTGTGAAAATATGACATTTTTCCAATATATCGCAACACTCCCCAACATGGATTTTTTCTGGGAACAATCCAAAATCATGATTACCGAAAACATTATTGAAATGTGCCATGATAAAGTTTCCGTGGATACTAATGTATTAGAAGTCTACATACGCTTTTTACTGGCAGGAATGCAGGAAGTCTATCGGGAATGGCTTCGGGGAAATTTGCGCTTTTCTCTGGAAGAACTGGGAAGGATTTCAAGTGATATTTCTTTTGAAGGATTTTGTACCATCCTCAAATGATTAAGCAAATTCTTTTTCTTCAACCATCATCTGAAGGCGGATTTTTTCAGCAAGCGTACACACAAATTCCGAATTTGAAGGATGGTGTGTAATGGGTTTCACAATTTTTTCCAACATTTCTGGGTTTGAATCATAAGCAGATGTAATTGCATGACGGATACAATGTTCAACGGCGGTATAGGTCGTATCATATTGTGATGCTATTTTCTTGTATAAGTTCATGGTTTGATACATTAAGTCATGTTCATCAAAAATATAATAAATTGCACAAGCAATATATTTACATCCTGATACATGTGGGAAAATTCCGGCTTTCTGAACTTCTTCATGGATAAATTGATAAAGATTTTCGTTTGCGTATTGCATAAAATTCCTCTTTTCTGTGCAAAATTTTTAACTTTTTTATTCTATCATGTTTTTGTGAGAATGTCAATTTATGTTTTCAATTTTAGAAAAAATCAGCAATTTATATAATGAATTGTATGAAATAGCCTCTTGATTTATGTGTTTTGTGCATGAAAATGCTATTTCCTACAACAGAAAGGAAAAAAGATGTATCAATTAGTAATTTTTGATTTGGATGGAACAATTTTGGATACATTGCAGGATTTGGCGAACGCTGTCAATTTTGCAATGCAAAAAAATCAAATGCCCCTTCATACCATTGACGAAGTAAGGCAATTTGTGGGAAATGGTATCCGGAAATTGATGGAACGCAGTGTTCCGGCTGGTACAGAAACCGCTGTCATTGATAAGGTTCATGCCGATTTTACGGAATATTATCAAGTGCATTGTGCAGATAATACCGCACCTTATAAAGGAATTCCCGAACTTTTGCGCCATCTCAAAGAAAACGGCATTCATACCGCTGTCGTCTCCAATAAGGCGGATTATGCGGTACAATCCTTATGTAAACAATATTTTCCTGATTTGTTTGATGCCGTCGCAGGGGAAAAAGAAGGCATTCAAAGAAAGCCTGCTCCTGATTCAGTCAATGCGGTATTATCTGCATTGCACCTCACCAAGGAACAGGCGATTTATATTGGGGATTCTGACGTGGATATTGCAACGGCAAATCATGCCGGAATGCCGTGTATTAGTGTGGCATGGGGATTTCGTGATATTCCATTTCTGAAAGAACACCATGCAAGCCGGATTGTGGAAACGGTTGCAGAGTTAGAGAAAATGCTCCTGCAAGAGAATGCTGTCTGATATTCAGGATAATTCTTTTGTTCCGCAAATCCCGAACCATTGGCAATCTCCGCAAATTTCCCCAAGCAAGCCCTCACTGATGATTTTTTCTTTGATAAGGGCTTGCAACTCCTCCCAATGGCAATTTGTCCCTTCTGCAAGGTTGCAGTATTCAAGTACCGCTGTATCAAACCGCCGGACTTTATCGGCACTATCACAGGAATTTCCCTCACAATGCGGACAATGGGAACAGATGTTATCTGTTCCCACTGTCAACATCAAGCAGGGATTTAATTTTTGAAGATGTGAAATCACGCTCGTCATATGTTGAATAAATTCCGGACTGTAGCCCTTTCCCTCAAAAAATTGAATACAAAGCCCATGATGTGGACGCAGTTTAAAGCTTGACATATTTTTTCAGTCTCCCACCTAATACAAAGGCTACTACCATCTTGATGGTATCCGGCAATAAAAACGGAATCACACACCAGCTTAAAGCCTGCCCTAATGTGATTGCGCCGTTATCTCTTGCATAGATGAACATAAACCACGCTGTCCCAAATGTATAGCAAAGCAATAAGCCTATCACCATCGCAGTAATGCGAACCCATAATTTTCCACCAAGGGTCTTTTCTGCAAGCCAGTAAATACCAGCTGTCAGAATGAAGCCTAAAATATAGCCTCCTGTCGAACCAAATAATACACCTAATCCGCCTGTAAATCCTGCGAAAACTGGTATTCCTATCGCCCCAAGCAAAATGAATACCAACACCGAGAAAAAGCCCTTCTTCCCTCCAAGGATTTCCAATGCCAGAAATACCCCGAACGTCTGCAATGTAACAGGAACTGTCAAAGGTATCTGCAATTGACTGCATACCGCCAATAATGCCGCAAAAATCGCCACATAAACCATTTCTAATGTGGTGAAATGCTGTTGTGTCGGGGCTGGAGTTGGCGCATTTGAAATTGTTGTCTGTTCCATGGTAAAAACCTCCTAATTTTTTGATGACATCTATATTATACCACAACTTTTTCTATTTGTCAACTATTATTTTGAAATAAGTTGACAATTGATAACAATACAAAACCGCTGTACCTGAAACATACAGCGGTTTTGATTGTTAGGAAATACCAATCTTTCAATTGTCCAATCCTGCACGCAATTCCTGAGAGATTTTCGTAATTTCAGGAACGGCATTTTCTCCGAACTCTGCCACCTTGTTGACAATCGCACTACCCACAATAACACCATCACAATGCTGTGAAATTTTATGTGCAGTCTCACCGTTACGAATGCCAAAGCCTACACAATAGGGAATTTTCGCAGATTCTGCGATTTCTCCAAAGAATTTGTCAAAGTCTGTGCTGAATTTGTCACGCATTCCAGTTACCCCAACAGACGATACACAATACAAGAAACCTTGTGCCACTTCTGCAATTTTCTTAATTCTCTCATGGCTGACAGGTGTTACCAAAGAGATATTATAAATGTTGTTTGCTTCCGCAGATGCCTTGAATTCGTCATGCTCTTCAAAAGGTAAATCCGGCACGATAACTCCGTCAATTCCCACCTCTTTGCACTTGTCAAAGAAATCAGGAGAACGGAAAATCGTATTTGCATACAGCATCAGCAAAAGGGGCATATTTGTTTTTTCTCTCAAACGTGCCACCATTTCAAAGACACCCTTTAAAGTTGTCCCACGCTGTAAAGCCCTTTGACTTGCCATCTGAATTGTACCGCCTTCTGCAATGGGGTCGGAGAACGGCACACCAATTTCAATAATGTCAACTCCAGCCTGTTCCATAGCAAGAACGGCTTTTTCTGTGAGGTCATAACCGCCGTCACCAGCGACAATATAAGTAATTAAAGCCTTTTTATTTTGGGCTTTGAGTTCTGCAAACTTTTCATCAATTCTATTAGCCATTGATATTCACTCCTCTGTATCTTGCAATCTGCTGTACGTCCTTATCACCACGACCGGAAAGGTTGATAATCATAATCTGGTCAGGCTTCATTGTGGGTGCAATTTTTCTCGCTGCTGCAACGGCATGAGCGGATTCCACCGCCGGAATAATGCCCTCTACTTTAGACAGATATTCGAACGCTTGAACGGCTTCCTCGTCTGTGATTGCCACATAATCCGCACGACCGGTACTATTCAACCAAGCGTGTTCAGGCCCAATTCCGGGGTAATCCAGACCGGCAGAAATGGAAAATACTGGTGCAATCTGTCCTTCATCATTCTGGAGGAAAATGGATTTCATGCCGTGGAAAATTCCCAAGTCGCCTTTGGAGATGGTTGCTGCATGGTCAGGGGTATCAATGCCACGTCCTGCGGCTTCTGCGCCAACCAATCTCACACTTGTATCTGGAATGAAGTCATAGAAAATCCCCATTGCATTTGAACCACCACCAACACAGGCAACGACACAATCAGGGAGTTTTCCCTCTGCTTCCAGAATCTGCTTTTTCGCTTCTTCACCAATGATTTTCTGGAAATCACGAACCATGGTAGGGTATGGATGAGGGCCCATCACAGAACCGATACAATAGAATGTTGTCTCGATATTGGTAGCCCAGTCACGCATTGCCTCGTTGATGGCATCTTTGAGGGTAGCTGTGCCGGAGTCAACACCTGTGACCTTTGCGCCTAACAGCTCCATTCTGTAGACGTTGAGAGCCTGACGCTCCATGTCTTCACGTCCCATATAAACTTCACATTCCAAGTCAAAGTAGGCGCAAACTGTCGCAGTCGCAACACCGTGCTGACCTGCACCAGTTTCAGCGATAACACGCTTTTTCCCCATATGCTTTGCAAGGAGTACCTGCCCCAATGCGTTATTGATTTTGTGTGAACCTGTGTGATTGAGGTCTTCACGCTTGATATAGATTTTTGCTCCGCCGAGGTCTTTTGTCATTTTGTCTGCATAGTAAAGCAGTGACGGACGGAATGCATAATTTCTGTAAAGGTCATGCAGTTCCTGAATGAATACAGGGTCATTCTTGTAATGTTCGTAGGCTTCCAGCAGTTCAGAGACTGCATTCATGACGGTTTCGGGGACGTACTGACCGCCGAATTCGCCAAATCTTCCGATTTTTTCCATAGTTATCCTTCTTTCTCAAAATTTTTGATTGTTTCGGTCAATACCCTGATTTTTTCAGGGTCTTTGCATTTGTCAGTTTCCACGCTGCTGGAAACGTCAATTCCGAAAGGGTTCACGGCTTTGACAGCATCAACGGCATTTTCCGCAGAAATTCCGCCAGCCAAGAAAAAGGGCTTTGTGGGGCGGTTGTTTGTGATAATGTCCCATGGTGCAAGCGTTCCTGTACCGCCTTGACTAATGGCGGAAAAGCTGTCTAATACCAATCTATCAAGAGGCAGTTTGTCAGCGTTGGCGATGTCCTCCGCCGTGCGAACTCTGACGGCTTTCCAGATTTGTACACTCCAGACATTTTCCCAAATCTGTTTGATAAAGTCTGCATTTTCCTCACCGTGGAGCTGAATCACATCCAGCCAATCGGCATAAGCTAAAATTTCCTCAATAGTTGGATTGACAAATACACCAACACGCCGGATATGCTTATTCAAATTCTGATGTAAGCTTTTCAACTGCTCAGGGCTGACATATCTCCAAAATGGCTTTGAGCAGATAAATCCCGCATAATCCGGCGGATATTGATTCAAGATTTCAACATCCTCTGACCGTCTAATTCCGCAGATTTTAATTGTTAGCTTCATGCTGTCCCCTCCCTGAGTTGATGAAGGGTTTCGGTGATGTTATCGCTTCTCATGAGCGTTTCTCCAATCAAGACAGCATCTGCACCGTTCGCCTGAACGGTTTTCATGTCGGCATTGTTTTTGATACCGCTTTCTGATACAAACAATTGATTTGGTGTGCGCATTCCGGAAAGTTCAGCGGTATGGTGCAGATTGACTTCAAACGTTTTGAGGTTTCTGTTATTCACGCCCAATAATTGAGGTTTGAGCACCTGAACACGGTTGACTTCTTCCGCTGTGTGAACCTCTACCAGACAATCTAGCCCGATATGATGCGCCAATTCAAAAAATCGCTTCATTCGCTCATCATCCAGCACGGATGCAATCAACAGAATGGCAGATGCTCCAATTGCCTTTGCTTCATAAATCTGGTATTCATGAATGACAAAATCTTTCCTTAAAATGGGAATTGTGACATTTTGAGCGATTGCCTTTAAATATTCACTGCTTCCCTGAAAATAATGCTCTTCGGTCAGGCATGAAATACAATCTGCTCCGGCGGTTTCGTACTCTTTCGCCAATTCAACAGGGTGAAAGTCGGGACGAATCAAGCCTTTGGAAGGGGATGCTTTCTTGACTTCGCAAATGCAGGATAAGCCTTTTTTCCGCAGTGCTTCAATAAATCCGGCTTTATCAGGAGCGTGAGAGGCTTTTTTCTGCATTTCAGAAAGGGAAATATGTTGCATTTCTCTTTCCAGTTGGATTTCACGCTGTTTACAAATTTCATCCAGAATCATGCTATTACTCCAATTCATTGGTAAACTTGACAAATTCGTTAAGTTTCGCAAGGGCTTTACCGCTGTCAATTGTTTCTTGTGCAAGCTTGACACCATCTGCAAGGGTTTCTGTGATACCATAAGTATACAGAACTGCACCTGCATTCATCAGGACAATATCACGCTTTGCGCCTGTGATTTCGCCGGAAAGAATGCCCCTTGTGATATTGGCATTTTCCGCAGGAGTACCACCAACAATTTCGGATTTCTCATAACGGTTCAGCCCGAAATCTTCCGGCTTGATTTCGTAGGTTTTGAGATTTTCGCCGTTGACTTCTGTCACGGTGGTAGCATCTGAAACGGTGATTTCGTCCATCACGTCATTACCAAATACTACCATAGCCCTTTTAATGCCGACTTGCTGTAATACTCGTGCCATGATTTCTGTCAACGACTTTTCATAGACACCTAACACAATATAATCAGCCTTTGCCGGATTGGTGAGAGGTCCTAAAATATTGAATACTGTCCGGACTCCCAATTGTCTACGAACAGGTCCTACAAAACGCATACTTGCATGATAACTCTGTGCAAACAGGAACGACAAGCCGACATTTTCAATACAAGCCTTTGCCTGTAATGGCTTTGTGGCGATTTTCACGCCTAAGGCTTCCAATACATCTGCCGCACCGCTCTTGCTGGAAACGCTTCTGTTTCCGTGCTTTGCGACTTTTGCACCAGCTGCCGCTGCAACAAATGCGGAAGTAGTGGAAATATTGAATGTAAATGCCTTATCTCCGCCAGTACCCACAATATCAATGGTTTCTGTGCAATCGGGAACAAGTGCGGCTTTGGCTCTCATGCCCTTAGCGAATCCAGCGATTTCTTCGGGGGTTTCGCCCTTGGTAGCGAGTGCCATTAAAACAGCAGTAATCTGCAACTGACTTGCTTCACCGCCCATGAGGATATTCATGCAGTCTTCTGCTTCCTGTGCGGTGAGGTTCTCACGGTTCATGAGCTTGCTGTAATAGGGTTTGAGGTCAGCAGGCTTCTTTTCGGGTTCAGGTTCAACCAGTCCGGCAATGGCAAGGAAATTATGAAGGAGTCTCCTTCCGTCCGGCGTCAAGACAGATTCAGGATGAAATTGTACACCATAGGTCTTGTGTTCCTTGTGGGAAATTCCCATGATTTGACCGTTTTCGTCAAGGGCTGTCACATACAGACAATCCGGTAATGTGCTTTCGTCTGCAATCAAGGAATGATACCGCCCTACCTGCATCGGATGAGGTAAGCCCTTGGAAAGGGGGTGCTTTTCCTCGAATTTAATCATACTGCTTTTGCCGTGCATCAGCTGACGAGCCGGAATGATTTTCCCTCCGAACGCTTCCACAATTGCCTGATGTCCTAAGCAAACGCCTAAAATCGGGATATTTCCGCTGAATGTTCTGACTGTTTCGATAGAAATTCCAGCCGTTGACGGATAAGCAGGACCGGGGGAAATGACAATTGCAGACGGATTTAATTCTTTGATTTCGTCAATGGTGATTTCGTCATTTCTCTTTACCAGAATATCAGGGTACATTTTACCGATTTCCTGCACCAGATTATAGGTGAAAGAATCGTAATTATCAATAACCAGAATCATTTTCTAGCCTCCTTCAAAGCGTTGAGCATTGCACCAGCCTTATGGGTTGTTTCTGCGAATTCCTTTTCGGGGTCGGAATCGGCAACAATTCCAGCACCTGCCTGAACATAAGCTTTTCCATTTCTGTAAAGAATGGTACGGATTGCAATGCAGGTATTCATATCGCCGTTATAGCCGAAATATCCAACCGTTCCGCCATAAAGTCCACGCTTTTTGTTTTCGAGTTCGTCAATAATTTCCATTGCCCTGACCTTTGGCGCACCGGAAAGCGTACCAGCAGGAAGAACGGCTTGTAATGCATCCATGGGCTTCATATCCTGACGGAGTTTCCCCTGTACATCTGACACCAGATGCATGACTTTAGAATAACGCTCCACTCTCATGAAATCAGTGACCTGCACTGAACCATATTCACTGACTTTTCCGAGGTCATTTCTGCCAAGGTCAACCAACATGGTATGTTCTGCACGTTCCTTTTCATCTGCAAGCAAGGACTTTTCAAGGGCGATGTCTTCGGCATGGTCTGCACCTCTGGGGCGAGTGCCTGCAATGGGTCTTGTGGCTGCAATGCCATCATTCACCTTCACAAGCAGTTCCGGAGATGCACCCGAAATCTCATAATCTTTTGTCTTGAAATAGTAAAGATATGGTGACGGGTTTGTCGCTCTCAGACGGCGGTAAACCTCGAAACTATCCGGCGGATTATCCACCTCGAAACGCTGAGACAATACCACTTGGAAAATATCTCCGGCTTTGATGTATTCTTTCGCCTTTTTCACAATATCCATGAATTCTTCTTTTGTCATGTTGGAATTAACCTGTACAGGCGGTTCATCATCACGGAACTGACCTCTACAGTGATACTGGTCAATTTTTGCAGCGATTTCAGCAGCACGGAATTCTGCTTTCTGGTACTGTTCTGCAATATCTTCATCAGCGTGAATATTTACAATAATGATTGCATTCGAATTCAAATGGTCATAGGCAACCAATTCACGGTATTCAAACAAATGCAGGTCTGGCATTCCAATATCATCATCTGGAACATCCGTTAATTTGGTTTCTGTATAGCGTACAGCATCATAAGCGAAATAGCCAATCATCCCACCGGAAAAATAGGGGTAATCTTCTACTTTTGGGGAATGTACCTCATCAAGCAAATTTTGAAGGTACTGGAAAGGCTTTTTCTCTGTGATTGTCTGGCTATGGCAATCTTTGATAATTTGAAGCTGTGCGCCATTTGCTTTGAATTCTCGTTCCGGATGAAACCCAATGAAAGAATATCTGTCCCATTGTGTTCCATTGTTCACACTTTCCAGCAAGAAGGCATTTTCTTCTTTTGTGGAAAGTGCAGAAAAAATGCTCACCGGCGTTCTATGGTCTGCCGGAATGGTAAAAAATACCGGAATGACATTATAAGTTTCTGCAAGTTTCTTGACTTCTTCCAATGATGGATACAACATATTTTGTCAACCTCCTAAATAAAAAATAATAAAAGCCAATTCTCCCCTCTCACTAAGGGACGAATTGACTCCGTTGTGCCACCCTGATTCAAGCATACCACCCCGAAAGGCTTCCTGCTCCTCTTTCCAGATACTAACATATCCTACCCCAATAACGTGGGGAATCCGGCGCAGGATACTTGCCTTATTGGCGTTCTCCCTTGCTCCTCACAGACCCATTCACCTGACAGCATATGTACCGGATTTTCAGCACCGCCGGCTCTCTGTGACACTGTTTTGCAGATTACTTACTTCTGTTCAAAGGATTTATATTATCAACGAGTTTATTATAGCATATTTTAAGGATTTTGTCAATAGTTTTTTTGAATATTTTTTCAGGTGAAATCATGAAAAAATTCATGAAATATTTTTCAGAAACTACTTGCAAACGTCAATAAAAAATGCTATAATATAAGAGTACATACCAAAATTAAGAAAGCATACAGGTGGATACGCTTTGTACCGCCCTGCTGAAAATTAGGAGAGAAAGAAAGTATGATGAAATTTTTTGGCAATAAATGGACAAAGCGTGCTGTTTCACTGCTGAGTCTGGTGTATTGTGCATTTGTAGGATTTTTTGCATATTATTCGATTTATTATGAAATGGTCGTGACACAGCAAAGACAAGCCACAACTTTAGTAATTGCAGTTTCTGTCATTATGTTGATATTGATGCTTTACACACGACAGCAATTTTTCACAAAGCTATCTAGTATTATTATGCTCCCTGCAATGATTTTGCCTACATTGATGTATTTCGGACAATGGAATATTTTGATTCCACCGCTTGTCGTGGCATTGATTATCTTTTTCTTTTCGGGAATGGGAGAAACTGGAAAAACTGTCTGGGGTACAATGATACTTTTGCTTTATTTAATTGCCTCGTTGATATATTTCGTTTCTACGTCCATGTTTGCACCTTCTACCGTTACCACGACAATTCTTTCCGGCGATTCTCCCTCTGGAATGTATCGATGTACTGTTACCGAAACTGTGGACAGCTCCAATGGTAGTACCAGAATTATCGTTGAACCCAATGAAATGGATAAAGATTTCACAATTGTGAAATTCCAGATTAAAGGGTTGGCTCGTGATGTCATGATTGAACGTCCCATGCAACCTAATGTTACCATTGAATGGAAAACCGAACAACGTTCTGAAATTTCGAAACAGCTTAAGAAAATTTCCAATGACATTGAAGTCGCTCTGACAGAAGAACAAATGCTGGTTTTGGGAAGAGATTCCTATAAGGTAATTTTCAGCGACGGAACAGAAAAAACTATGTCTGGTGAAGTTTACCACAATACCATGATTCCTTTAACGGCTGAAATGCGTGAAGAACTTGAAACAGATGAACTTTCCTTGGCAATTGATGGAATGGGACCAAATACAAGAGCCATTTGTGGGGTTGAAGTGGAAGACCTGAGAAATGTCAAGCTTTCCTCCATTTCCGATGAGGAACTTGCAAAATTGGGAGTTCCTGAACAGGGTGACGTATTGTATTATAATGGAAAGGTTGTTTTCCGCTATTATATCGCCATTCTTGAAGAATATTTCTCCCTTGACAAGCGTGAATTGGGTATCATTTAACCAAAAGGAGTTTTTGAAATGAAAAAGAATGTTCTCTTTTTGACAGTATTGACTTTCGCCATTTCAGGAATGACAGCGTGTGGCTCACAAGCAACAGAATCTCATCAAACATCCAATGCGCCGGTTTCCTCCGCAGAAGAAATCGTGGAGACAGATGCCCCCATGGAAGAAGATACTCCCAAAGAGGAAACTCCCCAAAATGAGGATGCTCCTGTTGCTGTGGAAGCTCCAGAAGAAAATGCTCCTCCGATTGTTGAGGAACTCCCACCAGATACATCACAATTTTATCTGGATGTTCTCAATATGTACTATCAAAATATCTCCTCCAATTGGGCTGATTATGAAGAGGTTGATTTAGAAAATTCAGATGTAAGTTACCTTTGGTATTTTGCCGACAAGGAAGCTGGACTTTCCCAAACTGGATACCAGTTAATTGACATCAATGGCGATGGAATCGAAGAGTTGCTTGTTGGTGCTATCATGGGAAGTGATATGAGTGCTTATGATGGAATGTTTTATGACCTCTATACATTGAATAATGGTTCACCTGTTCACATTGCTTCCAGTGGGGAACGTTCACGCTATTACCTCGGCAATGGGGAAATTTGTCAGGAAGCTTCCGGCGGTGCTGGACTTTCCGTGAAAGAATGCTACCATGTGACCCCTACAGGGCTGGAATGTTACGAAACTTATATCTATGATTCTGATACTAACCCTTCTAATCCGTATTTTCGTGCGGAAACGGAATATTCCGAATCAGGGACTTATCCCAATATCAGCCAAAGCGAATATGAGGAAGGAATTGCTAAGCATCCCTATCAGTCGCTTTCACTCACTCCGTTCAGTGATTTTCAGCCTGAATAAATCTATCAAGCTATCAAAAAAGCCCCCATTGGGGGCTTTTTTGATGATATTTACTTGTTGAGCAACGCTCTTTTCAGCAATGCAAGGTCAATGACGTTCACAACGTTGTCACCGTTCAAATCGAAATCTTTCGGGATTGCCTGACGGCTCAAAAGTTTCTGACTGAATGCAATTACATCAGCAACGGTCAAATCACCATCACCATTGATGTCACCGGAAATTTTGTCTTCTGTGGGTGCTTCACCGATTATCCTAAATTGATAGCCGTATTTTTCCGCATAAGCTTGGGCGGTGGAATCAGGAACACTGTGGATTGTCCCATAAAATGCACTAACATCAGTCTCCCAATTATATGCATTGGAAATCGTTCTGGCAGTGTCGTAAATTTCACAAGATGGATTCAAAATAGTAACATCAGTCAAATTTGAACACCCCTCAAATGCACTATCTTCAATGGTTTCGAGACTTTCAGGAAGTACAACAGAAGTCAATGAACTGCATTCACGGAATGAATCCACCCCGATTTCCTTTAAACCATTTGCAAATTGAACAGAATTCAATTCTATACAGCCAACAAACGCAAGTTCTCCAATGTTTTCCACACTTGACGGAATTTCAACTGTCTTTAATGAGGTACATTGGACAAATGCACCCATTCCAATATATTGCACACCTTCTGGAATTGTAACAGAAGTTAATTCTGTGCAAGCATTGAACCACCAAGGTGTAATTGCTGTGATACCCTCTTCAATGACAACTGTTTTGATTTGCTCCCGATAAAAATTCCAAGGATATTCACCAATTGATTCTTCGGCACCAGTTCCAAAAATTGTTAATGTTCCTGTTTCAACATCAAAATTAAAATTGACATTTCCCTCCAGAACACCAGAAGTAGGGGCTTCCTCTGCGCTTGCGACAATTGCAGGCAATTCCTTGAACTCTGCAAATGCTGCTGATGAACCAACCAGACACAATGCAAGACAGGGGGCAATCATTTTGTTTAATTTCATCTTCAATTTCTCCTTTTATCTAAATTTCTTTATATACTAATCATCTTATATCACACTACTATTATACAAAAAAATTGAAAAACAGTCAAGGACTTTTGGATTACATTGCCATATTTCCCATATTGCTGTACATATCGGAAGCACCATCCGGATTGAGTTCAGATTCTGTTGCAATCCCCATTGCAAGCATTTTCGCCCTCATGCAGGTGTAAAATTCCGCCATTGTTGCCTGTTGATAAGGAATGACAGCAATAACTCCCACATAGCAACACAGCCATCCCAGAATATACCAGCCAATAAAGGAAAACTCCAGAACAAAGCATTTCCATTTTTCGCCGTCCATGGTCATTTTGGAAATAGCAAAAGCTCGTTCCTTGGAAAGATTGGGATTTTCCGCCAATAAGTAGGGGATGAGGTAGTATTCATACTTCTTGACAATCCCCGGAATGTAGAATAATAACGTCCAGAGGAAAGTATACAGCCACCGGAAAAACATCACCTTCATGACCGGAGTATACCGCCCACCCATGAAATAGCGGAAAAACCGTCCTAAGTCTACTTCACCAGTACGGGCTTTACAGTAAAAGTCACAAACGCCACATTCAATCAAATTCACCACAAAGACCATCCCGACAATTGTTACCGCCCATGACGAAACGGCAAGCATGGCAAGCCATCTGTAAATTGGTGCAAGGGCTGAAAGTAATTCCGGCAAATGGTCTTCAATTTCCATTTCTGACATATCTGTCATTTCTTCCAGAAGGCTCACCCACCGTTGAACGTCTCCATTGGAAACATGGATGGAAGCTGAAACCAGTCCCCTTGATAAAAGGTTTGGAAGAGATGCCGCTATGATGTACATGACAGTCACTCCGAACGCTGTCCAATAATAGGGCTTTAATGTCTTCCATGCATTCTGTTTTAATAAGCTATTCGTCCACATAAATTCTTACCTCCTATATTACTATTGTAAATGATATTTACAATTTTGTCAAGTAGTTTTGAAGAATTTTTCTTGTACATACGAATTTTTACAATGAAATACATATTTTCTGTAAATTTTTTCTGAAACACTTGCAATTTAATTTGAAATGCTGTATAATAGTATTGATGGGCTTACTACCCATAATGTAAAAATTAGGAGGTCATTAACTATGGCATTAGTATCTGCTAAGGACATGCTGAACAAGGCTCGTGCTGGTAAGTACGCAGTTGGACAGTTCAACATCAACAATCTGGAATGGACAAAGGCAATCCTGCTCACTGCTCAGGAATTGCAGTCCCCTGTTATCCTCGGTGTTTCTGAGGGTGCTGGTAAGTATATGTGCGGTTATAAGACCGTAGTAGGCATGGTAAATGGTATGCTTGAAGAGCTGAATATTACCGTTCCGGTTGCTCTGCATCTCGACCACGGCACATTTGAAGGCGCAAAGGCTTGCATCAAGGCTGGTTTCTCTTCCATCATGTTTGACGGTTCTCACCTGCCTTTTGATGAAAACCTCGCTAAGACAACCGCTCTGGTAAACACCTGCGACGTACTGGGCATTTCTCTGGAAGCTGAAGTTGGTGCAATCGGTGGCGAAGAAGACGGCGTAATTGGTAAGGGCGAATGCGCTGACCCTGAAGAATGCAAGACCATTGCTGACCTGAATGTCACCATGCTGGCTGCTGGTATCGGCAATATTCACGGCGCATATCCCGAAAACTGGGAAGGTCTGAGCTTTGAGACTCTGGACGCTATCAACAAGAGAGTCAATGAAGGCAGAGAAACTCCCATGCCTTTGGTTCTGCATGGCGGTACAGGCATTCCGGATGACCAGATTAAGAAGGCAATTTCCCTCGGTGTTGCTAAGATTAACGTAAACACAGAATGCCAGTGGGCTTTCCAAGAGGCTACTCGTGCTTACATTGAAGCAGGCAAGGACAAGCAGGGCAAGGGATTTGACCCCAGAAAGCTCCTCGCTCCCGGATTTGAAGCTATCAAGGCTAAAGTTAAGGAAAAGATGGAACTGTTCGGGTCTGTTGGCAAGGCTAACGACTAATTTCGCATTGCATCAGCCCTCACTAATTTCAGTGGGGGCTTTTTCTTGACATATATCGAAAAAACACACGCTTGACAAGCATTCCGGTTTGTGCTATAATAGAATCAGAATCAAGAAAAAGGGAGGGCATCAAAATGAAATTGTTCTATCTCCTTGCAGGGGGCGCAGTCCTCACCGCAATTGCTACACCATACCTTTTAAAAGTCGGCACAGAAAAAGTCAAAGAAACTCTCGAAAACCTCGAATATGACCCACAAACCCGAACCATTCGCCGAAAAGACGAAAATGTCATTATCTTAGAAGAAAAAGATTATCATATTGAACACCTTGACAAGTGATTGCACCAAAAAAGCCCCCATTTCGGGGGCTTTTTATTATGCCAGAATCGTAACCAGCATATCATACAGCATATGAATTCCAATCGGAATCCAGATATTTTTGCACTCCAGAAAAGACCAGCTGAAAATCACGCTCAATACCAGAATTGTGATAAATCCAAAACCTGTGAAAACGCTTGCAAAAATTCCGCCATAAATCCAGATGGGGAAATGTATCAGTAAAAATAATACTGCATTGATGCCGATTGTCAAGTATGGTTTGTCCTCTTGATAAGTCGCATTCAAAAGCAACCCACGAAATACAAATTCTTCCGATACTCCGACAAAAACATATGTCAATAATTCCGCAGGGTTGAAATCCTCTGCAATGACAATACCTTTATTTCGTGCAATGCTGTTGACACTTGCCAAAAATATCACAAACGCAAAAATTCCGACTGCTTTCAGGGGTTCAACCTTGTTGGTGAATAGCTCTTTCCGCTTGATGTATAAATTTTCGTCAAATTTCCCCATGAGAATCCATGCCGGAACAGTCCAGACGAGATTTTTCAGAATCCAGTCAAACAGAATCGGGAACAATGCCCCATCTTCCGGCGCAAAGCTGATGATTGCCCCACGAATCACCAACTCACAAACTGCCCATACAACATAGAATATCACATAATAAATACAAAGGGTTTGGATTTTCTTGCTCATAGAATGGTCTTCTCCTCTGTATCATTTTCGACAGGCTTCCGGATGAGGGAATTTTTCGGGAAATTTTGGAAACATGGGAACGAAAATTTCATCATGGCATGGTTGACGGTTTCGATTTGTTCGCCGTCCTCGTTGTAGATTTCGTCCAGTTTCATGGAAACGGGCTGACTTTTCGGGGCTAAAATTTCGATAGTGTCACCGGAGAAAAATCGGTTTCTCTGTGTTGCGTAACAAATGCCGTTTTCGCAGTAATCCACAATCCCGACCACATCACAACTGGCGATATAGCCGGAATTTTCGTAATATTGGCAAGCGTTAGGGTGTCCGAAGAAAAAGCCGGTACAATATCGCCTGTGGCTGACCTTGAAGACCTCATTGTGAATCCATTCGGGTAAATGGTAATCATCGGGATGTTGCAAATAATAATCCATTGCCATGCGGTAAGCATTCGTCACGACAGAAACATAATAGGCAGATTTCGCCCGCCCTTCAATTTTGAAAGAATCCACACCAGCTTCACGGAGTTTGTCGAGGTGGTCAATCAGGCACATATCACGAGCGTTCAGAATATAAGTGCCTTCCTGCGTTTCCTCGATTGGCATGGGGAGATGAGGTCTTTTTTCTTCCACAAGGTGATATTTCCACCTGCACGGCTGTGCGCAAGCCCCACGGTTGGCATCTCTGTCAGTGAAATACGCTGACAAGAGACACCGCCCTGAAAACGATACACACATTGCACCGTGTACAAATACTTCAATTTCCAAATCTTCCGGAATGTTTTGACGGATTTCGGCAATTTCCTGTAAAGATAATTCCCTAGCAAGTACAATTCTCCTTGCACCCATTTCATAAAGGACATTGGCAGTTTGGTAGTTGACAATGCCTGTCTGTGTGGACATATGCACCGCCATTTCCGGCGCAAGTTTGCGGATGATGGACAATACCCCTAAATCTGCCACAATGACAGCATCCACTTTTGCATTGACTGCTTCGGAAATAAACTGCGGTAATAATGGAATTTCTTGATTTCGTGGGAGCGTATTCACAGTGAGATAAACTTTCACATTCCGTTCGTGTGCCAATTTGACGGCTTCACAAAGTGACTGTGCATCAAAATTGGGCGCACCTGCTCTCATTCCGAACATTGTCCCCCCTAGATACACGGCATCCGCTCCAAAATCCAGCGCAGACTGTAAGCGTTCCCTATCTCCGGCAGGTGCTAAAATTTCGGGGTATCTCATCAATTATCCTCCTCAGCAGATGCGGCTTCTTCCTGTTCCTGCTTTACTTTTTCGATATTTTCGTTGTGTTCTTCAAGAGTTCTTGCAAAGTAAGTTTTTCCAGTATCGATATTTGCATAGAAGTAATAGTACTTTGTATTAGCGGGCCACAAGACAGCGTTAATGGCTTCCATTCCGGGGTTGCCAATTGCACCAGCCGGCAAGCCCTTGCAAACATAGGTATCATATGCATCATACATTTGCTGATTGGAAAGGTCAATATTGGGCTTAATGGTTTGTTCCACATATTTTCTTGTTGGGTCAGACTGTAATCTTCCGCCGAATTCTGCCGGATTTTTGAGACGATTCCAGAAAACAGAAGCAATCTTTGACATTTCTTCCACGTCTGCGGACTCTGCCTGAACAATAGAAGCCAATGTGATAACCTCATCAAGCGTTGTATCCAGTTCTTCAATTCTGTCATACATTTCCTGTGTCCACTTAGAATCGAAATTGACATAAATTTTCTGACAAACAGAATCAGGTTCCATTTCTTTATAGAAAGTATAGGTATCAGGGAATAAATACCCCTCCATACGCATGAATTTCAAGCTGCTGTTATTTTGTGACAAATGCTCTTCAAACTTATAGCCCAAATTTCCTTGATTGAAATAGAACAAGAATTTCTGACCGTCGCAAACTTCTGCATCCTGCAATCTTTGTGCCGCTTGTACCAAAGTACAGCCTTCAGGGAACATGACATCGACTACTTCCACATCCTGCGCTTGCATTGCTGTACCAGTCAATTCACTGATAATGGTTTCGTAAGCCATGGAACTGCTGACTTCATGGTCGCCAGCAATATATTTTGAATCAGAATTTGAAAGTTTGGAAAAGTAAATAAACGCCTTTGGGATGCGGATAATCCCATTTTGTGCCAAAGATTCCGCAATATCTGTGGTAGTTGCACCATCAGGAATATTGAATACAACAAGTGTTTCTGTTCCGTCAATTCCAAGCATATCTTTTCCAATTTCAATAATACCAATTGCCAACGTAATGGAAATGACGAAAATCAAAGTCAACATAATCATGACACCATATACTCTGGTAATGCCGTGTCTTTTGTGTCTTCTCTTTTTCTTTTTTTTGCTGGATTTCCTACTTCTTTGGTGTTCTTCCTCATCCTCTGAATCTTCGGATTCATCGTCATATTCCTCTTCTTCGTCGTCTTCTTCATCCACAAATTCATCAGATTCTTCTGATTCTTCCTCTTCGTCCTCTTCTTCCTCATATTCTTCATCAGATTCAGGAAATTCGTCATCAACTTCCTCATCTTCTGGAACTCTGGATTGACCTCTGAACCAAGAAGAATCATCTTCCTGTTCATCTTCAAATTCATCATACATGAAATCTTTATCTTCAGATGCCATTTTTACCTCCATGATTCGTCAGTTATCACGACTTTCACAGGAATGTCATGGTTTTCACATGGTAAATTTTCCTGTAAAATTGCATGATATGTGATACCAATTGTACGCAGTTCAGGATATTGTCCAAGAAAGCGGTCATAATATCCGCCACCTTGTCCAAGCCGTTCCCCATTGGGAGTGAATGCCAATGCTGGAACAATGCAAACGGTTTTTTCTGTGAGAATTGGCTCATCTCTTCCAATGGGTTCAGGAATATTGTAATAATTCCCTATTTGCAGTTCATCTCTGCAATGCAAAAGATAGAACTGCATCATTCCGCTTTCCAGACAGACCGGCAATGCTACCGGAATTTTTTCAAGTAACAATTTGTCAAGAATTCCTTGTGTATCGGGTTCTTCTGGAAGGGAACAATACAATAGTACGGTATCGGCTTCTTTTATCCAAGGATGCGCAAAAACATTTTGCAAAAGAGCTTTATCCAATTTTTGCTTTTCATCCTTTGAGAGACTGCGCCTCCATGCACGGATTTTCCGCCGTAATTCTGTTTTTTCGGTCATGTGTGTTTAGTGTTCTGGATAGCAGATACCAGCAGAGAGGGCTTTTGCCTTGTCTTCTCCAACAAATACCTCTGCTAATTTCAACCCAAATGCAACCGCAACCCCTGCGCCCTGTGCTGTGATGATATGACCGTCTTTGATGACGGAATGTGCGCTGATGGTTGCGCCGTCCAGCTCCCCTTCAAATCCGGGGTAAGCAATTGCTTCACGTCCCTGCAATAACCCAAGATGCCCCAAAATAGAGGGAGCGGCACAAATTGCACCAATATAAATGTTTCTCTGATTGCAGAAATCAATTGCTGTCTGGACAGCTTCGGATTTTTCCAAATTCAATGTTCCGGGCATTCCCCCAGGGAGAACAATCATTTCAAGGTCATTTCCGAGGGTCATTTCATTGATGGTAATATCCGTCTGCACATTGATACCATGTGAACCCTTGATGACATTTCCACCCACACCAACAATTTGCACGTTTTTTCCGGCTCTTCTTAAGAGGTCAACCGGAGTCAATGCTTCTACTTCCTCAAATCCTTCTGCTAAAAATACATAAATCATAATGATAATGCTCCTTTCCAAAATCAGCTTTTTTTCTGCCCTTTCAAGGCGGAATATTCGTCACGGACTTCCTGCATCTTGCCACAAGACATTTTTCCCTCCGGACAGACACCCGAAATACAGGAAGGACCCGCTTTCAGGAACAACGACGGCGCAACAGGGTAAACCTCCGCCACCATTGCTTTGGCTAATGCCCTTATCTCCCATTGCGCACGGTTGCAACAGCGCAAATGAAAGAAATGCTGTAATTCTCTTGCATTCATGGTCATGACCATTTTGGTTTCACTTGCATTGGGAAGAACAAACCGAGCGTCTTCAATGGCTTTCTTTTCAGCTTTATTATGTGCCAATTTTTCAGAAAGTCCCTGTTTCAGGAATTCTTGATAATGCTTTTCCTCCAGCATTTCAGAAAGTTTCCGATAGGCTTCCACACAATTCTGAATTGTTTCATCATAAAGCTGTAATGTTTCGGGGTCTTTGGCAATTTCGGGGGGTGTGATATATTCAAAATGTGTCAATTTGACATAGCGTTGACTTTGTACAGAAAAGCTTGCAAGACGGTGACGGGTAATCTGTGCCAGCAATGACCTTGAAACTCCCTCAATCGCAAAAGTAAAGCTTGCGTGTTCAATCGGGCTTTGATGCCCAAATGAAGCCAATTTTTCGACAAAAGCAGCGGTTTTCTCCTCGTCTAAATCGTCCATGAGTTCCATTGCACCAGAATCAGAATAGCAAAGTTTTGCAGCAGCTGCCACAACCTGTTCCGGTAGGACAGTATGTGCAATGAGTTTCACTTTCACAAAATATCACCTCCAATTGGTTGGCATACTCTATTATTATACCATATCTTCGGCATTTCGTCAATAATTTCAGGAAAAAATGAGATTAAGAATTTTTAATCTTTGTTTTCCGCTGAGGAATTTCCCTTTTCAGAATATTCAGCTTCTAGTTGTTTCAGGATTTTTTCTTTCTCCCTGCCCTGTTTGATTTTCACGATAAGCCCGACAAAAAAGAGAATATACGCAACCAATCCAAAAATCCCGATAATAACGCTCATATCCAAGAACATTCACTCCCTTAGGCATCCTCTTGTACTTCCGGCAATTGCAAAACCGTGATACCTTTCTGTACAATAAAATGATTTTTTCCGTAAAATTTCAGAATTTCATCATCTGCTATGGTAATCAGGTAAATTTTTCTCACTTCTCCCGACAGAACTTCTTTGAGTTCATCAAGGAGTTTTCCGCCCCAACCCATGTGCTGTACTCTGGATTCCACCCAAAGTTCCACAATCTGGAAACAGTTACCACCATAATAATATTCCTTCCTGCCAAGGACAGCCCCAAGAGGTGCATCATCTTCCCATATTGCCAAGCCATAAAAACCATCCGTCTTGTAAAGCTGTTTCAAGCGTTGAATGCTGATTTCTTTTGTCCAGCGGTCAAACCAAGGTTCACCATTGAATGTTCTCATGTAAGATTCCGCCAATTCGGGTAAATCAACATAGTACACCGTGTTGATACCATCTGTGTGATGAAAATTTCTCCGCTGTGGTTCTTCGGGTTTTGGGATGGGTTCATAATCCAGCGAAATCAGATATTCGTCAAGCAGTTCCCAGAATTGCAGGAAAGCTTTGTATTCGTCCGGTTCTTCTTCCAGAATCAAGGTAAACCAACCCATAGAGGTTTCTGTTTTTCCAATGTATTTCATGGTAACAAATTCTTTGAACTCATTTGATAAGAGAGCATCATTTTTTCCATGCAACAAGGAATTTGCATCATATCCATGCATGAACATGACAAAATTTGATAATGTGATTTCATTCCCTAAATACATTCCAGCCCTTGCCCGAAATTGTGTCAAAAATTGCCGGATTTCAGGAGTATAGTCTTTTGGTTTGTTCTCCATGATGCATCACCTCATATTTTTTTGAGTTTGCGATATTTTGCCATGAGCTTTTTTGTGCCGACCGTATCAAAGGCGATTTCCAACAGGTAATCCCCTGCCATTTCTTCCGCCCTTAGAATTGTCCCCTCTCCAAAAACCTTATCTTGAATGCGTTCCCCGACTGCGAAAGTCAACGGATTTCCGGAATTTTGAGCCTTTGCGCCGGAATTTTGTTTCTTGATAGCATCCATCTGTTGGCGCATGGGGGAAACTTTGGAATTTGAACCCTTGACAGCTTTCATTTGTGAACGCTGGCTTTTCGTGACATCAAACAACAATTCCTGCGGAATTTCGTCAATGAATGTCGAAATTTCATTCGCCCTCGTGTAGCCATATAACAGCCTAGCCCTTGCATGAAGCAAATACAAATGATTTTTGGCTCTGGTAATGGTGACATAGGCAAGCCGTCTCTCTTCCTCCATCTGCGAAATATCCGACAAACTGCGACTGCTCGGAAAAACATTGTCCTCCATGCCAATCGCAAAGACCGTATCAAATTCCAACCCCTTCGCAGAATGCATGGACATGAGCGAAACGGTATTTTCTGTTTGGATGCGGTCTGCATCGGTGTAAAGTTCGGTTTCTTCCAAAAATTCTTGTAAAGTGGGGTTTTCGTGTTCTTTGGTATAGCGGACAATATTGGAGCGGAATTCTTTCACGTTGTCGATTCTATCAGCGTTTTCCTCTTTGTCCTCTTCCAGCATTGCCATATAACCAGTCTTTTCAAGAAGTAAGTCAAATAATTCTTCCATGGGTAAAATTGACATCTGCGTTTCGAGTTCGTCCATGATGTCAGCAAATTGCAACAATGCTCCTGCACGTTTGGAAATCGCTGGAAACGATTGACAACTTCTGACAACATCCATGGGGGACATATCCAAATCATTGGCAATCTGGATAATAGTAGAAGCTGTACCCTCTCCGATTCCTCTTTTTGGGACGTTGATAATTCGCTCAAATCGTACAGAATCATTCGGATTGGACAGAATGCATAAATATGCCAATACATCCCGAACTTCCTTTCTGTCCAGAAACCGGATACCGCCATAAACTTTATAGGGGATATGATGCCGAATCATGGCACGCTCGACATTATTCGAGAGTGCATTCATACGGTAAAGCACTGCAAAATCAGAATATTGTTTTCCTTCTTCAATGCCTTTTTCGATAATTTCAGCGATAAATTCCCCCTCCTGATGTTCGTCAGGCGGATTGACCAGCTGAATTTTGTCGCCCTCTCCGGCAGAAGTCCAGAGGGTTTTCTTTTTTCGCTGTTGATTATTAGCAATGACAGCATTCGCAGAGTTGAGAATATTTTGAGTAGAACGGTAATTTTCTTCCAGTCGAATGGTCTTGCACCCCTGAAACTGGTCTTCAAACTGCAAGATATTTTCGATAGTCGCCCCACGGAAACTATAAATACTCTGGTCATCATCCCCCACGACACACAAATTACAATGCTTTCTTGCTAACAAACTCACAAGCCGGTATTGTGCGTGGTTGGTGTCCTGATATTCGTCAACAAGGATATAACGGTATTTATTCTGAAATTTTTCGAGAACATCGGGATTTTCTTCTAAAATCTGCACCATGAAATAAATAATATCATCAAAATCAAGCGCATTTGCAGATTTCAAGCGTTTCTGATATTCGCCATAGATTTTTGCAATGGTTCTCTTTTTATAATCAAATTCCACCTGTTCAGCATACATTTCAGGGGAAAGCATTGCATTTTTAGCGGAACTCATTTCCGCAAGAACGCTTTTCGGGTTGAAATTCTTTTCAGAAACGTCCATTTCCTTCATCACGGCTTTGATTGCCCTGATACTGTCGTCAGTGTCATAGATGGTAAAATCTGTATGAAATCCCAAGCAGTCAATGCAAGTCCGCAACATCCGCACACAGGCGGAATGAAACGTTGCTGCATGAATCATAGTCGCATTCTGTCCCAATGTATCCGCTAAACGGTTTTTGAGTTCTCCGGCGGCTTTATTGGTGAAAGTAATTGCTAAAATCTTCCACGGCTGAACCGGACGAAATGCAAGCAGTTTTTGCAATTCATCAATGTTTATGGGTTTCCCGTCAAGGTATTCCTGTAAACGTTCGGGATGTTCGGGAATGGGTGTCAAATGGTGACAGGTATCGCCAAATAATACCATATTGGCAATGCGGTTGACAATGACTGTTGTTTTTCCGCTTCCAGCACCAGCTAACACCAACACCGCCCCTTCTACGGTGGTAACAGCTTCAAATTGGGGGTCATTCATCCGCTGGAAAAATTTCCGAACGGCTTTTCGCTTTAATTCAAGATATTCCGTTTCTGTCATAAAGGCACTTCCTCTCTATTACTATAATTCTATGATACCATATTTTCAATGATTTGTAAAGCAAAAAATAAAAATCTCCTTTCTCGTAATGGGGAAAGGAGATTGTATCATCAATATATTTGTCAAGCCTGTTCCATCAATGCAGACATATCATACATACCGGCTTTCTGACCTTTCAAAAAGACTGCGGCATTGACTGCACCAACTGCGAATACTTCCTTAGAAGCGGCACTATGGGAGAGTGTGATAACTTCATCATGTCCAGCAAAAATAATATCATGTTCGCCGACAATCGTACCGCCTCGGATAGCGTGTAAGCCGATTTCCGTTTTTTCACGCTTCTGACGTTTGGAATGGCGGTCATACACATAATGATATTCATTCCCCAAGCTTTCATTGATAGCGTCCGCAATCATGAGGGCAGTTCCGGAGGGAGCATCAATTTTCTGGTTGTGGTGCTTTTCGACAATTTCAATGTCAAACTGTCCGCCAAGAATGGCAGTTGCTTTTTTCGCAAGCTGTACCAGCAAATTGATACCCAAAGACATATTGAACGAAAAGAACACCGGAATATTTTCACTTGCCTTTTTGATGCTTGCAATCTGTTCAGGAGAATAGCCAGTTGTCGCAAGTACGACCGGAATTCCGTTCACCTGACAATATTCCAACAAATCATTCAATACAGCCGGATTGGAAAAATCAATGATAACATCCGGCTTTTCGGGGAGTTCAGAAAATTTGCTGTAAATCGGAAATTCTGCATATTTTGTGGTGTTGAGGTCAATTCCTGCGCATACAACAGCATCATCACGACCGGCAATCGCATTCACAACCGCATGACCCATTTTTCCGGATGCACCGGAAATCAAGATTTTTACCTGTTCCATTGCTTTTTCCTCCTGCGGAATCAATCAACAACCGGAACGGGCATTCCCAGATTTTGCATTGCAGCAAGCAATCTGCCAAGATTGATGTCACCCATCTTAGTGAGTGGCATTCTGCAAGCACCAGCAGCCATTCCCAATTGATTCATAGCTTCCTTAATCGGAATCGGATTCACTTCACAGAAGAGACTGTTAATCAGTTCGAGGTACTTAATCTGCAATTCTCCAGCCTTCTTGAAATCATTGTCAAGGCAAAGCTGACAAATTTCGTGTGTTTCCTTCGGGAGGATGTTGGAAAGTACGGAAATAACGCCCTTGCCACCCAAAGACATAATGGGTACAATCATATCATCATTACCGCTGTAAACGTCCAGCAAATCGCCACAAGCTGCGAATACCTGCGCAGTATAGCTGATATTGCCGGAAGCTTCCTTGACAGCAACAATATTCTTATGCTGAGCAAGCTTTTCAAGGGTTTCAATGGAAATATTCATTCCTGTACGCCCTGGAATATTATACAAAATAATCGGAATCTTCACACTATTTGCAATGATAGTGAAATGATTCAGCAAGCCTGTTTGAGTGGTCTTGTTATAGTAAGGAGTTACCAATAATAAGCCATCTGCGCCGAGTCTTTCTGCTTCCACAGAAAGTTCAATTGCATAGCGTGTATCATTGCTTCCAGTACCAGCGATAACCGGAATTCTATGGTTTGTGTGTTCTACTGCAAACTTGATACATTCTCTGTGTTCCTCATCTGACATAGTAGAGGATTCTCCGGTAGTACCACAAATAATAATTGCATCTGTGCCGTTATCAATCTGGTAATCAATGTTAGTAGCAAGCCCTTCATAATTGATAGAACCATCCAGATTGAAAGGTGTGGTAATGGCAACACCAGCACCAGTGAAAATGGTATTCTTCATAAAACAATTTCCTCCTATTGAGAGTATGTCGGACGGCGCAAAGACCGCCCGAACCTTATTCAAATGTCAATTAGTCAAAATAGCCCTTTGCTGCAAGCAATTCAGCCAACAAAACGCCGCCGCCTGCTGCACCTCTCAAGGTATTGTGAGACAGGCAAACAAACTTATAGTCATACTGGGTATCTTCACGCAGACGACCAACAGAAACAGCCATACCGCCTTCAAGATTTCTGTCAAGCTTTGCCTGTGGTCTGTTATCCTCTGTGAAATAGTGAATGAACTGCTTTGGAGCGGACGGCAATTCCAATTCTTGCGGAACGCCCTTGAATTCTTCCCAAGCCTTCAGAATTTCTTCCTTTGTGGGCTTCTGTTCAAAGCTTACAAATACAGCTGCTGTATGCCCATCAGAAACCGGAACACGCAAACACTGTGTAGTGATATTGGGAGTGGTTGCCTTGACGATTTCGCCATTTTCGATAGTACCCCAAACTTTCAGCGGTTCTTGTTCGGACTTCTCTTCTTCACCGCCAATAAATGGAATCAGATTATCTACCATTTCGGGCCATGTCTCAAACGTCTTCCCTGCGCCGGAAATTGCCTGATAAGTGCAAGCCAAAACATTTTTAATGCCGTACTTCCTCAGCGGATGCAATGCCGGTACATAGCTTTGAATCGAGCAGTTAGATTTTACTGCAATAAAGCCCTTCTTTGTGCCGAGACGCTTTCTCTGTGCTTCAATAATTTCGATATGCTCCGGATTCAGTTCCGGTACAACCATAGGAACATCAGGAGTGAAACGGTTTGCGGAATTGTTGGAAATGACAGGGCATTCCGCCTTTGCATAACGTTCTTCCAGTGCCTTGATTTCGTCCTTCTTCATATCCACAGCGCAGAATACAAAATCGACATCATTGACAATGGATTCCATATCAGCGTTGAGGTCACGAACAACCATATTTTTGAGCTTTTCCGGAATCGGAACAGTCATAGCCCACTTTGCGCCGGCTGCTTCTTCGTAAGTCTTGCCAGCACTTCTGGGAGATGCTGCCAAAACCTTGACATCAAACCACGGATGTTCTGCGAGGAGAGTCGCAAAACGCTGACCCACCATACCAGTCGCACCTAAAATACCTACACGATACTGCTTCATAACACATTTGCTCCTTACTTCTGAACGGCTAGGATATGACCTTTCAGAAAAAATTTAGAGAATACCAAAAAAACCGGTTGAAAACCGGTTCATCATGCGTTATCATAGAATTATTGGCAGTACTGCCGATAGCTCTCCATCACACATGATGACAGTGCAGTATTTATTCAATACAGCACCAGAGACAGAAACCCACTCATAATTTCTGCTCTTCGGCGGTCTTGCCTTTTGCATTCGTTCTATGGAGTGAGTACCCCTCCAGAATGTGACTCATCTTGACCGCACCTCTATCCTATTTATATGATAGCATTTCTTAACGCATTTGTCAAGGAAAATTTGAAAATTTTAAGAAAAATTATTTTGTTGCATTTTTCCTTAAACCATGCTATAATATAGATAAAACATAACACCCCTTACAGTATACCATTTGCAGACATATTTGTCAAGAAAAATTTGAAAAAAGGTGATACCATGAAAAAAACTGATTTTTATTATGATTTGCCGGAAGAACTGATTGCACAGACTCCGGTTGAGCCACGAAATGCCTCTCGAATGATGAGCGTCAACCGCAATACAGGAGCAATTGCACACCATCATTTCAGCGATTTGGGACAGCTCCTGCGAAAAGGGGATTTGCTTGTATTGAATGATTCTCGTGTTCTTCCAGCCCGATTGTATGGCGAACGTGAAGAAACTCACAGTTTCGTTGAATTTTTGCTCCTACAGCAAAAAGGTGAAAAGCTGTGGGAAATTATCTGCCGTCCAGCGAAAAAGTGCAAAAAAGGGGTACGCTTTTCGTTTGGCGGTGGTCGTTTAGCGGCTGAAATTCAAGAAATCCTTGATGACGGGAAAAGAATCGTCAAATTTGAATGTGAGGGTAATTTTTATACTGCCCTTGATGAAGTGGGTCAGATGCCGTTACCGCCTTACATTCATGAACAATTGCAGAATAAAGAACGGTATCAGACCGTCTATTCTCGTGAATTAGGTTCAGCAGCTGCCCCGACTGCCGGATTGCACTTCACCAATGAAATGCTTTCCGAATTGCAGGAAATGGGTGTCAATATTGCCTATGTGACATTACACGTTGGTTTGGGGACATTCCGCCCTGTCAAAGAGGATGATATTTTACAGCATCATATGCACTCTGAGCATTTTATGTTACCCGAAGAAACCGCCCAACTCATCAACCAGACCAAAGCCAATGGCGGAAGGGTCATTTCCGTGGGTACAACTTCCTGCCGAACACTGGAAAGTGCTGGTCAGATTTGTGGAAAAACTCTGCATGGCTGTGAAGGGGATACCAATATTTTCATTTATCCGTCTTATGAATTTCAAGTGATTGATGGGTTAATCACAAACTTTCATTTACCAGAAAGCACATTGATTATGCTCGTCTCTGCATTTATGGGCTATTGGAATACCATGTACGCATACAAAGAAGCCGTCAAGGAGCGTTACCGCTTTTTCTCATTCGGGGATTGTATGTGCATTCTTCCCTAAAAATAAGGTCAGGCGCATTTTTGAAATGTGCCTGACTATTTCAATTATTCCTCAGTTTGAACAGTAGAAACTGTTTCCATCATTTCAGTAGGGATTTCTAGGGTTTCTGTGGGCATTTCTTCCATCTTGTTGACTTCCTCGAATGCAAGCAGAATATCTTCATCAATTGCCGCATAGCTTCCATCATCATAATAGAAATTATAAGACCCCACTTCCGCAGTCAATCCAGTATTGACATTTTGGAGCATGACATACACTTTTTGTGTACCTTTTCCCTCTAAAGTCACCGTGATAGCATGGTCGTTGTAAGTAGAATTCGCAAAGCCACTGGAGGCAATATGATTGCTGTTTTCATCAAAGAAATCAAGTACAAAATGGGTAGCCGATTCTGACGGAACATCCACAATATATGTAACTGTTCCCAACTTTTCCTCACCCTTGCTCACTGTCAATTCTACATTTGCACCATATTCCAGTGTTTCGCCTGTTGGAATACTCTGTGAAAGGATTGTCCCCACTGTTTCAGGGGATGAAACTTCTGTTACTTGAATTCGTACACCATAAGGCTGTAACAATGTTTTTCCCTCTTCAATCCCCTTACCAACTAAATTAGGCATCTGCACCGAAATCATTTCAGACCCCTGACTAATTACCACGCAAATTTTAGAGCCTTGTTCGATTTTCTCTCCTGCATTGGGTTCAGTACGAATGACAGCATCCACAGGAATATTGTCATTGTATTCATATTTTCTGTCCACATGGAAACCGGCACTCTGGAGCTTAATTTCTGTACGGCTTCCATCTTGATTGGTATAATCAGGAACAACCACCGTTTTATTTTCCTGAACAATTTCAGGAAGGGGCGGAATGATTTCTTCATTGATAACCTCTGAAACAGTCTCTTCATGGTAAAGTGTCTCAATGACAGCAGTTTCAAAAGCTCCTTCATTGGCTGGCTTTTCCTGTAAATCACTAATTGCAGTAGAATAAGATACTTCCTCTGTTGCTTGAAAAGCTTCTGTAGCTTCCATTTTTGTAGAAGCTGTCTCTGTCGGGAAATATTCCATCATGTTGTTAGATTTTGGAGTTTCTCTCCCTTGATTGGATTTCAGATAAACTGTTACTGCAATGCATCCGGCAACGATAGTAAACAGCAAAACAACCATTATCACATAAGGAATTAAGCCTTCTATCTGGGATGTTTCTGCTTTTGTGTCACGTTTGCGGTTATGCATAATGTATCCCCTCCTTCAATATGGGACTGTGAGCCTTTCCGCCTGTTTGTTTATTATAGCATATCAATATGAATAAAATTAGTTATTTTTATGTCTTTTTTATGAATAAGAGAACAATTATTTCCATAACTGACAATTTTATCATTTTTTATAAACTATCAAGCAAAATTACTGATGAAGTTGCTCAAATTATCAAAAGATACCTATGATAGAATTTTTCTTACTTTCCTCACAACATAATTTACACTGCCTAGAAAGTCTTTTCTAAGCAGTGCCTTTTAGCTTATTCTTTTTTCCAGCTTGTAACAGACCTTTGGCATAATTTTTGGTGGAATGGTGATACTGTAATTATCAGGCAACACAGTAAGCCCTGCGCAGTAATTCCAATTTGGGAAGGAAATTTTCAATGACATACTGTTCTTTGTCGTCAAAAATGAAAATTCCAGCAAGGTCACGCAGTGCAGTAAGCACACAAATGTTGAACAGCTTTTCAAGGTCGTCTTCATCATGAAATTTCAGGAGGTCAATGTTGATTTCAGCTCTGATATTTTGAAGATTAAAAAGTTTGTCATCATCTGAGAAACAATCTCCTTGTAATGTTATTAACTTTAACATGGGTCTGTTACAAAAAAGATGATAGCGGAATAATTTGGAATCCCTGTAACAAAGCATTCTTGCAGTGAAACGAAATGTTGACTCTAACATCTCAAAGAAATCACCACCATTATCGGAAATACTCTTTCTGGCATATTGTTGAATATCAGTTCTGTATTCCTCCAGCAAATAGCGATAAATATCATCCTTGCTATGAAAATATTGGTAAAAGCTTCCTCTGGATATTCCAGATTCTTTGACAACATTCCCAATAGAGAAATCTTCATAGGATGAGCGTGTAATTTCGTCTTTGACTGCGTTCATGATTCTTTCCTGTTTTGGCTGATTCAAGCGGAAAAATGTCTCTGTTGGCATGATACGGCTCTCCTTTCTCTTAACATTTTATCAATCGAATCACACAACTTCTTCATTCTATTATAACATAAAGTTTTCATTTTGTCAAGAAATGGAAACATAAAAATAAATTTTTTCGGATTTCGAAAAAAGTTAAAAAAAATCGATAAAGAGTTGACAAATCCGGAAAAAAGTAGTATGATAGTATTATCATAACATCAATTCTTGTAAAATACAGTGATTGCAGGAATGATTGAGAGGGGAATAAAGAATGATAAACACTGGAGAAATCTGTCTGCTTGAATGTGGTCAGCAGGCACATGCCGGTACACAGCAGTTCAGCCGAAAGGGGGAGCAGGACTGTCTTTTAGTGATGTGTGGTGTGCGCACGATTTTGAGAATTGACGAAAAGCAATGTTATATGCAGCCGTTCACGTTTGTATTACTTCCTTTTACAGAAGAGCAGATTGTGGTGGATTCACAGGGGCTTACAGCCTATCGCTATTTGCATTTACAAATCAGTGAACCTTTCATGAAGAGAATGCTTGACAGCGGTTTGACCTTCAGAGAAACGCATACCCTTGCACAGCCTTTGGCAGTAGAAGAAGTATGGAAGTTATTGCTTCCGGCAATGGAAGCCGAAACGGAAGCAGGGAAAGAAATTGGAGTTCATTCACTGCAGTTGTTGATGTGTTTATTGGAACAAGCATCTGATGGAACAGTCACCCGTGCAGCAGAAGTTCCGCATTATGATAAGCTGACAGCATTACGGCACGAAATTTATCAAAAGCCGGAGAAGGATTGGTTTATTCAGGACATCTGCAACAATTTGGGAATCAGCCGCCCTTATTTCCATAAAATTTATTTGGCTGCGTTTGGAACAACCTGTACACAAGATGTCATTGCAAGCCGTATTGCCTGTTCGAAAAAATTGCTGGAAACAACAGACAAAGCTATCAATGTGGTATCACAGCAAAGCGGATTCGAAACAGATGTGTATTTCATGCGTCAATTCAAGAAACATGTGGGGATGACCCCGACCGCCTACCGGAGAATTTACAGACAAACACAACCCCCTACAAAGAAGAGGAGATAATGAATATTTATGAAGATTTCACGACAATTTAACGTTCTTCATCGGTCTACCAAAGTGACAATGGTGGTTTGCGCAGTTTTTGTGATTATTACAGCAATTGCACTTTTTATGCTGATGCTTTTTCCCATTCATCCAAAAGAACCGGAAACAATCGTTTTAAATCGTCATGCACCTGTTGAGCCAACAGCTCCTATTGTGGAAACAGAAGAGGAACTTCCCGAAACAGAACCCATCATTCAACAAACAGAAGGAGTGCATACACTTTCTACATGGTCAGCGAATATCAGCGGATTTAAACAGGATTTTAATGGATTTAATCAGCAAGTGCTTGGCATTACCACTCCTGAACCTTTTCCACTGCGTACCAAACCGAACGACAAAAAGTTGATGGAAGTTGATGTTCCAGAAGTCGTAAAATCTCCAAAAATTGAAATTTCTCTCGTTAATTTGAATGAAGCTCGTGTTCCAGAGCAAACAATTACTCAGGCTATCCCTGAATCAAACAACTGAAAAAAAAGAGGCTGTTGCACATAACCGTGTAACAGCCTCATTTCATTATTGATTCTGACTTTCTTTTTATTCTTGATATTCCGCAAGAATCCGCTGTGCCACTTCCTTTCGGGTGCATCGGGTGTCCATTGCCTGTTTCTCGATATAGCGGTGTGCCTCTGGTTCGCTGTACTGCAAATATTGCATGAGTACAATTTTAGCACGGTTAATCAGGCGCATTTCGTCAATTCGCATCATCAATTTTGAATTTTCTCGTTTCAGCCCCATCATTCGGGAGCGTGTCGCCTCCACCAGCCGGATGGACTGATGAAGCATATTCCGGTTGATAGGTCGGGAAACCACACAGACCCCATAATCAACAACTTTGTCCGAAGCATCCTCTGCAATATCCGCCTTACATAGGAGAATCACCCCTGAACTGGTATTTTCTGCCAATTTAATGGAAAGCTCATGTCCAAACTCATCTGTTAAGGGGGTATTGATGATAATGAGTGCATATTCCATGCTGTTCGTCAATCGTCTTGCTTCACTGCCACTTGCTGTATAGGTCAAATTGGTGTACCCATAAGAGGAAAGGAACTGTGCAATGGTTTCCATTGCCTTTTCAGAACCAGATACAATCAATGCTCTGTCCATCATTTTTGCTCCTCATCCTGAATTATTCCGAAAGGAAATATTCATTTTCAAATTCTTCCGGATTGCTTGCCTGATGATAGCCTTCCAGAACCCGTTCCATATTCTGGAAAAAGTTTCTGCGAATTTCAATAGGGAGATGTTCTGCAATGAATTCGCTTTCTCTTGCAATCTGATAAGCCTTATCCAGATTTTCCGGCAATTCCGCAAAATCCTTTTTCTCTGCGGTTAATTCTAATGCATCATCCAAAATAAGCCCCTTTTCGATTCCATCCATCCCAGCACATAACAATAATCTGAATGAAATATAGGGATTACAGCAACAATCCGAACTACGGATTTCAATTCTTGGGTGAACGCCTACTTGTGCCGGAACTCTCAAAAGGGGATTCCGGTTTTCAAAAGACCAGTTAATATGGTTCGGTGCTTTACTGTGTTGCAGTCTTGTATAAGAATTCACAATCGGATTCAAGAAAACTGTCATTTCCGGCATATGCTGTAAAATTCCGGCAATGAAACTCTGACCGATTTGAGAAATTTTGCCGTCTTCCAGCTCAAAAATATTTTTCCCATCCTTTTTGATAGTAATGGTAATGGTTAAGGCACTGCCACACTTATCCTTTAAGGGCTTTGGCATAAAAGAAGCATACAAGCCATTTTGAGACGCTATCGTCTTGACAACGGCTTTATAGTGTACCATGTTATCCGCAGCTGTCACAGCCTCTGCACGTCGGAAATCAATCTCATTCTGTCCGGGCCCATATTTATGAGCGGAACGAGTGGGATTGAGTCCCATTTCTTCCAGCGACAGACAAATTTCACGTCTGGTATTTTCGCACTTGTCAAGGGGTGCAACATCCAGATAACCAGCATCATCATGGGGCTTTTTGGTGGGTTTTCCCTCTTGGTCACAGTCGAAAAGATAAAATTCACTTTTCGTACCGAATTCACAGGAATAGCCTTTTTTGTGCAATTCCTTGATATAACTCTGCAAGGCATAGCGAATCCCACCAGCATAATGTGTACCGTCAAGATTCATGATGCTACAGAAAAAGCGCACCACTCTCCCCGATTTTGGTCTCCATGGCAACACAGATAATGTTGAACTATCTGGCACTAACAATAAATCTTGATAGCAGTCAGAAAATCCCGCAGCATCCAATAAAATCCCATGGGAAAAAGCCCTCGGCAATTCGTCCGGCATAATGGCAATATTTTTCAAGTTTCCTTGCATATCGCAAAATGTCAAACGAATAAACTTAACATCATTCTCCGTTACAAAATTCAATAATTCCTTTGGTGTAAATTCCATATGAAATCAACCTCCTATATACAAAAATAGAAATTGTGTCCTGATTTATTATACACTATTTTGGGCAATTTGTAAAGCGTGTCACCAAAATTTTTTCATAAAAAAAGGACTGCCATTCCGAAACGACAGCCCCATGAAGTTAATCTTTTTCATATGCAGATAAAATTCTTCCAATATACATCTGATGCATAGCATCTTTCTGGTAGAAATCTGTCAAATTTTCTTTGAGAACGAAACTTTCCTCTTCCAACATCTGTGCATAGACTTTTTCACAAACCAAAATCAATTTTGCTTCTTCAAAAGCGGTTGTACCGTCAATTTCAATTGGTGTCAAGCCGGTTTCTTTTGCCTTATCCACGTCTCTGCCAGAGTGACTGCCACAATAGGCAAGAGCTTTGCGGTACTGTTCAGGGAAAACGCTGATAGTGAAGAGGTTATTTTTTTCGAGATAGCCAAATGTATGGCGAGTACTGCGAACATAAGCAGTCACAACATTCTGATTCCAGAGAACCCCCAGACCACCCCATGAACAAGTCATGGTGTTATAGTCCTCAATTGTGCCGGAAGTCAGGAGAAACCATTCTTTTCCAATTGTCGTGAATGGATTCAGGGGCAATGTTTCCGGTTTTTTCGCTGTCAATGACATACAAACATCATCCTTTCTGTTTCAATTTATGCTGAAATATTGCTAAACATACCAATTTCCAGTTATGGAAATAAGACAGCAACAAAAATTGTTGCTGTCTCAGAAAAATTATTCCTCTGTATCTTCGGTATCATCATCTGGAATTAACGCTTCCAGCTCATCTTCACTGAAATCAAATTCCAGCTCCTCACCGCAGTTCGGGCAGGTTGTTTCGCCTTCCTCTAATGTCATTTCATCAAGCAAAATACTTTCACCGCAAGTCGGACAGATGGTTTCATACTGTTCTTCATCAAATGAATCACCCATACAGTCACCTGTACAATAATCGCAGAAACTTTCCTCATCGTCCTCGTCGTCATCTTCATCATTCCAGAGTAAGTCTTCCATTTCGCCAAGGTCTTCGTCGAGAATGTCGCACAGTTCCTCTAATTCTGCCACACGGTTTTCCAGCTTCTCATTACGTTCAGCCAATTCCTCAAGGGCTTCCACCAGAGCATAGAATACTTTTCCCTCTTTTTTGGTTCTATCGACTTCCTGACCATCAAGCAAGCCTTTCAGATATGCGATTTTATCCATCAAAATCAACCTCCCTTTTGGAAAGTGCATGAAAACTTATGCACGTTCCATATATTCGCCGGTTCTGGTATCAATACGAATTCTGTCGCCTTCATTGATGAAGAGCGGAACACGGATTTCTGCACCAGTTTCCACAGTAGCCGGCTTTGTTGCATTTGTTGCAGTATCCCCCTTAACACCGGGTTCAGTTGCAGTAATTTCCAATTCCACAAATGTAGGCGGTTCAACACCAAATACATTGCCCTTATAGGAAAGAATCTTACAAATCATTTCTTCCTTGACAAACTTGAAGTTATCACCGAGCTTGTCTTCACCAATCGGAATCTGCTCATAAGTTTCCATATCCATGAAGTAATACAAAGTACCATCATTATAGCTGTACTGCATGTCCTTGCGCTCAATGAAAGCGGTCGGGAATTTTTCTGTCGGGTTAAAAGAACGCTCTACCACAGAACCGGTAATGACATTCTTGTACTTAGTTCTTACGAACGCTGCGCCCTTACCGGGTTTTACGTGCTGAAATTCTACTACCTGAACAACGTTGCCGTCCAGTTCGAAAGTAACACCATTTCTGAAATCGCCTGCTGTAATCATAAATAAACCTCCGTAAATCTTTTTTCATAATGATTGAAATTACAGTATATACTTTTATTTTACACCAAAACAGAAGATTTTGCAAGCATTCTGTGAAAATTTTACAGACAAATCAGCGTATTTGGAATATTTGTCAAATTTTCACATCCATTTTCGGTAATCTGCACAAAATCTTCAATTCTCACACCAAACTTTTCCGGAAGATAAATTCCGGGTTCAATGGTGACAACATTCCCCTTTTGCATGGTTGCACTCCTTGAAGGGCTTGCAACAGGGTACTCATGAATTTCTAATCCGACACCATGCCCCAAGGAATGCCCGAAGTAGTCGCCATAACCAGCATCAGAAATTACCTTTCTTGCGATTGCATCCAATTCCTGACCTGTAATCCCTTCTTTAGCGAATTCCCTTGCAGTATCCTGCGCATTTCTCACGATGGAATAAACCTTGCTCATTTCGTCAGTAGGATTGCCCACACAAACCGTTCTTGTCATGTCGCTGTGATAGCCGTCAACGACTGCGCCGAAATCCATCAGAACGAAATCATTTTTCTGTACTCGTCTGTCATCCGGCACACCATGAGGCATAGAAGTATGCGCACCAGTCAAGGCGATAGTCTCAAAAGACAAATCCTCTGCACCGTGCTTTCTCATGTAGAAATCGAGTTCGAGTGCAATGTCTCTTTCTGTCATGCCGACACAAAGCTTTTGCAGGAGATTGTCAAGGGCATCTTCTGCGAGACGTTGTGCGGACTTGATTTTTTCGATTTCGTCAGGGGTTTTGACCGTCCGCAAATCGTAAAGGGCTTGACTCAACGTATCATCTGCTAAAAATTGCACGTCCTTAATTTTAAGGAATGTGGAAGCCCTGCTCATGGTCAAACTCATGGATTCCAGAGCGCACGACTTCACATGATGTTCCTTCAAAATGGTTGCAATCTGTTTGAGTACCTTCAAATCCTGTTCAACGACTTTGCAGTGTTTCACAACCTGCCTTGCACGTTCGATATAACGAGAATCAATCATCAGAATGGCTTCTTCCGGAAATACCAGCACATATCCAGCGGAAGACTTCATTCCTGTTAAATAACGGCGGTTAATGTCGTCTGTAATCAATGCACAATCGACCTTTCCCAAAAGCAATGCATTCAGTTTCTGAATTCGCTCTTCAAAAATGTTCATTCTAATTAAGCCTCTCTTCCGATGCACATTCCCTCAGGCAATGGCACACTCAATAAATTCCGTTCACTTTCAAACATTAAATTATAGTCAAACACAGACCAGATTTGTACTTTTCCGACAGTTATCACGAAATACAACTCATCACGCAAAAGAAAACGCAATAATTCCGGCAATTCCTCACGGCTGAACTGTATTTTCCCATCCTTCAAAGCCTGATATAAAGAGCTTTCTTTATCCTTTTTCATAAGCTCCTCAACTTCTGGAATAATGGAAATATCTCGATTATCGTCAATATCGGATTCAAATTCAGAGATGGCGACAGTATCAGCAATTTCACTGTCAATCAAGCTGTCCACTGCTTGCAGATAGCGATTTTCCCAGTCCAGATATTTGGCTAATGTCAAATCATATTTTTCATTTCCTATTTCAGAAATAGAACTCCAATTAGAAGTTGCTTTTGCTTTTCTGTAAAGACAATATTTCGAACTTGTGTTCATATCCGCCAGAGCCTTGACAGCGAGGTCATAACTTTGCAGACCGAAGCCCGAAATACTCCCCTTGCAAACCGGAGCAATGACGGAATTCGAACGAAATGCATCTCTTGCAAAAATATTACTGATATGCACTTCAATGACCGGAATTCGTATCGCCTTGATAGCATCCGAAATGGCATAGCTGTAATGGGTATATGCACCAGCATTCAGAACAATACCATTATAAATTTTTCTGGCTTCATGGAGCTTGTCAACCAGTGCGCCTTCATGGTTGGACTGAAACACATCCGCTTCCATGCCTAAAGATTTGGCATATTCAATTAAATGTTCATTCAGGGTCTGAAAATTGGTATTTCCATAAATTGTCGGTTCACGTTCGCCGAGTAAATTCAAGTTAGGACCATGCATGATTAAAATTTTCTTGCTCAAAAAAATCACTCCTTATTCGTCATAGAAATGTTTCGGGAGAAAGGGTTTTTCCAGAATCCGCTTGACTCTGATAAATTCATGTCCCTTCCAAGTTTCCAGCTCCAAAGGCTGTACATAAATACTCCGCAAATCAAACCAATTCGCCCCTAAAATATCGGTGTAAAGCTGGTCGCCAATTGCACAAACTTCATGTTTCTGCAAATGCATACTTTCAACCGCCCTCCTGTAACCGCTGGAAAGGGGTTTATTGGCATCGCAAATGCACGGAATCCCAAGCACTCTCGAAAAGGGCTTGACCCGTGGGGGGTGATTATTGGAGACAAGGCGCATTTGAATTCCGGCTTGTTTCATTTGTGAAATCCAGTCAAGCACACCTTTGGCAGGGGTGGGGTTATCATGGGTTGTTAAAGTATTGTCAATATCAAGCAATAAGCCTTTAATTCCCATCCCTTTGAGAAATTCGGGTGTAATATTGCAGATGGAACGGAATGCAATAGTTGCATGAAGCATCTGAAAAAACCTCCTTTCAGCAAAACAAGGGCATACTGAAAGTATACCCTTGCATTTACGCTTATCAATACTTGCGTTTGCGAGCAGCCTCGGACTTCTTCTTACGCTTTACCGAAGGCTTTTCATAATGTTCTCTTTTGCGAACTTCAGCAATCACACCGTCCTTAGCACAGGAACGCTTAAAACGCCTCAGAGCAGCATCCAGAGACTCATCCTTTCTAACACGTACTTCTGCCACTTACTTATTCCCTCCCTTTGCCACCAAGACAGAGGTTCTATCCTCGGTTTCCAAGGACGCTTTTTTATGTACAACGTCCGGACAGTCCCCGCTTTGGATAGTATATACTAACTTTCCACATGGAAAAGTAGTTATCTCAACCGTATCTTTTCGTGAATAATTTGAATCAATGATAATCCTTAGATAATCATAGTATAATTATACCATACCGCCGGAAATTTGTCAATAGGTTTCTGGAAAGAGACTGATTTTTGTCATTTTACTACAAAATTAACAAGTTTATTTTGTACATAAATCTGCTTGACAGTGGTTTTATTCTGTGTTGCTTCTGCAACTTTAGGTTCAGCCAGTGCCTGAGCAAGCACAGCATCCTTTTCCGCATCAACCGGAATCTGGATTCTGGAGCGGAGTTTTCCATTCACCTGAACAACAATTTCAACTGTTTCATCTTGACAAAGTGCCTCGTCATATTCGCACCACTTTTGCTGATTGAGAACACCACCGAAGTTGCAAGCCTCATAGATTTCTTCTGTCATATGTGGAGCGAACGGATTCAGCAGGATAACCAGTGTGCGATATTCCGCATGGTTAATACTGCCAGTTGCATAGATGTCATTGACCAAAGCCATCATGGAAGCGATAGCCGTATTAAATTTCAGCGACTCAATATCTTCTGAAACCTTCTTAATGGTCTTGTGGAAAGCGGACTGCAATTCCGGACGGTATGCATCACCCTCTACCAGAATATCTTGCAAAGCCCATACCCTGTCAAGGAAACGCTTACAGCCCTTAATGCTATTGGTACTCCAAGGAGCAGTTTTCTCAAAGTCACCGACAAACATCTCATACATACGGAGTGTATCTGCACCATACTGACGGATAACATCATCCGGATTGATAACATTTCCACGAGATTTGGACATCTTCTGACCGTCTTCACCCAAAATCATACCATGAGAAGTTCTCCTCATATAGGGCTCTTTATAGGGAACAGCATCAATGTCATAAAGGAACTTATTCCAGAATCTGGAATACAGCAAATGCAGGGTGGTATGTTCCATACCGCCATTATACCAGTCAACAGGCATCCAATATTCCAAAGCCTCTTTAGAAGCTAATGCCTTGTCATTATGGGGGTCACAATAGCGCAGGAAGTACCAAGACGAACCTGCCCACTGTGGCATGGTATCTGTTTCACGCTTTGCAGGCGCACCACAACAAGGACAAGTGGTATTGATGAAGCTTTCGAGGGTAGAAAGTGGTGATTCGCCGTTATCAGTTGGCATATAGCTTTCCACTTCGGGCAGACGGAGGGGCAGTTCTTCTTCTGGAATGGCAACCCAACCGCATTTTTCGCAGTTCACCAGCGGAATGGGTTCACCCCAATATCTCTGACGGCTGAATACCCAGTCACGGAGCTTATAATTGACTTTTCTGTGTCCCTTACCTGTTTCTTCCAGCCAATCCTTAATTTTGACTTTGGCATCTTCTACAGAAAGACCAGTCAAGAAACCAGAATTCACCATTACACCAGTAGCGCAGTCCGTGAAAGCGCATTCCTCAATATTACCGCCTGCAACCACTTCCACCATGGGGATGTTGAAGACCTTTGCAAATTCCCAGTCACGGTCATCATGAGCCGGTACAGCCATGATTGCACCTGTTCCGTAACTCATCAGAACATAGTCAGAAATGAAAATCGGGATTTCCTGACCGTTCACAGGGTTGATAGCCTGAACGCCTTCCAGCTTAACGCCGGTTTTATCCTTGTTCATTTCGGTTCTGTCGAAATCGGATTTTCTAGCAGCTTGTTCCTGATAAGCCTTGATAGCATCCATATTGGTGAGTTTATCCGCCCATTTGTCAATCATAGGATGCTCAGGAGCGATAACCATATAAGTTGCACCAAAAAGCGTATCAGGGCGAGTGGTATAAACCGTCAATGTATCTCCGGTAGTGGTATCAAAATCAACCTCTGCACCTTCGGAGCGTCCAATCCAGTTAATTTGAGTAGTCTTGATTCTGTCGAAATAGTTCACATCTTTGAGGTCATCAATCAAACGCTGTGCATATTCCGTGATTTTCAGCATCCATTGACTTTTGACCTTTCGAACGACTTCACCGCCACAACGTTCACAGCAACCGCCGACAACTTCCTCATTGGCAAGTACTACCTTACAGGAGGTACACCAATTGACAGCCATTTCTTTTTTATAGGCTAAGCCCTTCTTGAAGAGTTGGAGAAAAATCCACTGTGTCCACTTGAAATAATCGGGGTCAGTGGTATTCACTTCTCTGTCCCAGTCAAAAGAAAGACCAATCGCCTTCAATTGGCTTTTGAAACGTGCAACATTATTCTGTGTCACAATTGCCGGATGGATTTTATTTTTGATAGCAAAATTTTCAGTTGGCAGACCAAACGCATCCCATCCCATTGGGAAGAGAACATTATACCCCTGCATTCTGCGCTTTCTTGCCACAATATCCATAGCGGTATAAGGTCTTGGGTGTCCGATATGCAGACCCTGACCGGAAGGATAGGGGAACTCTACCAAAGCATAAAATTTCGGCTTGGTATAGTCATTTTCTGCATGGAATGTGTGATGCTCATCCCAATAATTTTGCCATTTCTGTTCGATTTTTTGATAATCATACTTGTTCACGGGAAAAACCTTCTTTCATAGAATGATATGTTATTCTTCTTTGTCAAGATACTGCGAAATGTCAACTTCCTCAGCATCCGCCCAGAGCTGTTCCAGTCGGTAAAAATCTCTTGTTTCCTGATAAAAGACGTGTACAATCACATCCAGATAATCCAGAATATACCAATCCGAACCATTTGCGCCCTCACGGTGATGGGGTTCAATGCCCTGCTGTGAAAGCATGAACTCCGCCTCATCTGCCAAAGTTCTGGTATGGGTTGTGCTTGTACCATTGGCAATCACAAAATAATCACCAAGAATTGTCAAATCGGTAACTTTCAGAACACGGATATTTTCCGCTCTTTTGGAATCCAAAGCCTTGACAATGATTTTAATTTTCTCTTCTGTTGTCATATACTCATCCCTTTCAAAATTTATTTGATTTCCTTCAGCAAGTCCTTATAATTTGAGCTAAAGTTTGGTTTTTCTTGTCCACCCTCATCAATTTCCTGAAGGCTTGCACTGTTATCATCATAAGCGGTATCCTGATAATACTCTTCGGGAATCCATTCTACAATGGTGCTTTCATCCATTTTCAAAGGTACTTGTTGGGTACGGAAATTTTCATTCAGCATATCCAACGCCGCTTGTTTATGAATTGACCATGTGGCTTGAGTGCCAACAGTACAATATTCCCCAGGGAGAACGAACACATTGACTTTACTCATTTCAATGGTACTAGCGAGGTCGGCAATTCTGGCAATATCATTCAAACTCAAATCAGATGCAATCAATTCTTCTTTGTAAATTTTATTGACTGCGGTAAGAATCTGTAAATCTGTCATGCTGATAGCTTTTTTCATTGCTGCCGCCATAAAAAGACGCTGTGCCTGTACTCTGTCAATGTCTCCCCCCTGATACCCATGACGGAAACGAACCAGCCACTCCGACTGTTGACCATTTAAGACCTGTTCGCCTTCTTCAATGACTTTGTCCGCCTCAAAAATAACACGATAGGGCATATCAATCGGGATACCTCCCACAATGTCAACAATATCAACAATGTTATCACAAGTTGTCGTAATATAAGCATCTACAGGAATCCCAAAACTTTCTTGCACTGCATTGACAACACGCTGTATTTTACTTTTTCGCCTTGTACCACCGTTATAAATGCCATTAAATTTTTTAGAAATTTGGTTGGAATAAGCCGGCATATAGGTATCACGAGGAATCTGGAGAATATTCAGGCTTGCCGTATTCAAATTGAATTGCATCAGATAATTGACATCATGCAAATAGCCACCGCCATTGTCACTGGAATCAAACCCCAGAAACAGGATTGTAAACTGTCCCTCAATTGTCTGGTGAAGGTCAAGCCCATCATCAAAAAGCTTATCAACATTTTCCTTATATTCCACAGGGATTTGGTCAATATCAGACTGATTGATTTCACCCTCAATATATTTGACCGGCTGTCGATTTTTAAGGTAATAACTGATGGATACTTGTGTGATATGACGGTCAGATTTTGTGAATTTCACAATCGGCGCATTCAATATCATCAATAGTATCAATAACAGTGTGAAAACAATCACAGCTATCTTAATCAAAACATTGACAGCAATTTCATTCTTAGAATGCTTTACTGGACGATACCACGAACCGCTCTGGTATTTCTTTTTACTCATTCCAATGAACTCCCTTTCTTTGGCTCTGGCAGTTTGCCCAACCGGAGCATATAACTATTATAGGCTTCAATGGTATAGTGTGGAAGAAGTACGCCTTTTTTCAGTACTGAACCAATGGCATCCGTCAAAGCCTCCAACATTGCAACCTGTAAATTTTCCGTAGCAAGTCGGCGCATTTTCCCAACACCTTTATAATCACGCTCTTCCGAAATCATATCCGCCATGTAAATAATTTCCTCCAATAAGGACATCCCAGCTCTCCCGACTGTATGAAATCGAACCGCATTCAAAATATCCTCATCCTGAATCCCAAATTCTGTTTGAATGAAGTATGCCCCTGCAATTCCGTGCCATAGCTTCCGTGAATGCAGTTCCGCTTCATCAGGTGCAAAATTTCCGGCGGTCATCAATGCATATTGTTCTTCATAAGGAATTTCCTTGCAAATATCATGAACCAATCCAGCAAAATACGCTTTCTCAATGTCTGCGCCATACTGTTGGGCGAGAATTTTTGCGGCTCTTGCAACATTGCAGGAATGCTGAAATCTTTTCTTGGTCAGACGGAGTTCCAAAAACGCTGTCCGTTCCTTAATATGATACATTTTCCCACTTCCCGAATATAAATTTTGTTCCTCTATATATTGTACTATTTTTTTAGGCAAATAGCAAGAATAATTTTGTGATTTTCTTATCATGCTGCGAATTTTTGTAGAAGATACCGCAAAGCTGTCCACGTTCACAACACAAATTTCGCCATATTGTCCCAATGTTTTTGCAAATCTCTGTAAATTTTTAATTTCACCGTCTTTTCTTGCCATTCCGACAAGTGTTACATACTGTAAAATATCCTGCCAATGATACCAAGTATCAAAACTCAGAAACATATCACTTCCCACAAGAAGAAAAAACGTATCATCCGGACGGCTTTCCACAAAGTGTTTCACCGTGTAATAAGTGTAGCTGATTCTATCCTGTTTCAACTCATAATCTTCCACACGCATCCAAGGATACTCGCTTGCAGCCAATTCACACATCGCAAGCCTTTCCTCTTCCGCTGCATATTCATCCATAGACCGATGAGGGGAAATTTTAGACGGTATCAGCCATACTTCATCCAGATTGAGAGAAGTTCGAATGCTTTCAGCAAGGTGCATATGTCCAAGGTGCGGAGGGTTGAAACTTCCGCCAAAAATCCCGATACGCATTATTTCGCCGCTTTCAGGTCAATGACAGGGTCTTGTGCATTCCGCTTGAATAATACAAACCTGCTCCCGATTACCTGTACAACGTCAGATTTTGTCAACTCTGCGATTTCGTCAGCGGCTTCCCTTGCGGTATATTCGGAATTTTCCAACACACGCAGTTTAATGAGTTCTCTCTTGCGGAGTGCATCATTCACCTGATTGACAAGATTTTCATTGATACCGCCTTTTCCCACCTGAAAAATGGTTTCATAGCTTTGTGCAATCCCACGCAGATAGGCTCTTTGTTTACTTGTCAGCATTCATTTCACCGTACCTTTCTTTGAGCATTTCATACAATTTCCGGAGTGCATTCCCACGATGACTCACAGCATTTTTCTCCTCTGCGGAAAGTTCCGCAAAAGATTTCTCTCCATACATGAAAACAGGGTCATAACCGAAGCCATTTGTCCCACGCTTTTCGAATCCAATAACCCCTTCACAAGTCCCTTCACAAACCGTAGCATTTCCATTTTCATCCAAAAATACAATATCCGTCACGAAACGGGCGGAACGCTTCTCTTTTGGAATGTCCTTCATATTTTCGAGGAGCGTTTCACAAAGCAAGCCTTCCGGCGCATATCTTGCAGAATATACCCCCGGTTCACCATTCAGCGCATCCACACAAAGACCGCTATCATCTGCAATCACCGGACACTTGACAAGCGCATAAACCGCATCTGCCTTAATTTTAGCATTTTCCGCAAAAGTAGTACCATTTTCTTCCGGATTGACACTGACCCCAGCATCTTTTTGAGAAATGACTTCAATTCCCAAAGGAGAGAGAATTTCTCTTGCCTCACGGAGTTTATTACTATTATTGGTAGCCATGACAACTTTCATTCGTTTCAGTCCTCCTTTTTCTTATCCTTTTTCTTTCCGCCGATTTCAGTAAACAACCAAGAGAAAGGCTTTTTCTCTTCTTTTGGTGATTCTTCCGGAGTTTCCGCAGGAGTTTCCTCAATTTCCACAGTTTCGGGAGTTTCCTCATTTACCGGTTCAATTGGAGCTGAACTTTCCGGAGTGGGTTCTTCCTCTTTCTTTTTTCCACCAATTTCCATAAACAACCAAGAGAAAGGCTTTTTCTTTTCCTCTTCTGGTGCAGGTGTTTCCACCACTGGAATTTCTTCCACCGTAGGTTCAATTTCTCCTACCATTGGTTCATCAATCGTGATTTCTTCAGCGGTAGATTCTTCCATTTCAATTTCTCTTACAATTGGCTCATCCACTGCAATTTCCTCTACAATTGGCTCATCAGCAGTGATTTCCTCAACGGATGCCTCATCCATTGCAATTTCTTCCACTGGAGTTTCTTCACTGATGGTTGTTTCTGTTTCGTCAATGTCTTCGGGACGGTCAAACAATGCCCGAACGAAATCTTTATTATTGAAGGGCTGTAAGTCGTCAATTTTTTCCCCGACACCTACCAGCTTGACAGGAATTCCCAATTCATTTTTGATAGAAACGACAATACCGCCCTTTGCTGTGCCGTCTAATTTCGTGAGAACGATTCCGGTAATTTTGGCAACCTGACTAAACAATTTCGCCTGATTGACAGCATTTTGTCCGGTGGTAGCATCCAGAACGAGGAGCGTTTCAATGTCGCACCCTTCTGCTTTTTGCACGAGGATTCTGTTAATTTTATCCAGCTCATTCATGAGGTTCTTTTTATTGTGCAGTCGTCCGGCAGTATCCACAATGACAACATCACATTCTCTTGCAATTGCCGCTGTAATGGAATCGAATACCACCGCCGCAGGGTCGCTCCCCTCTGCGTGTTTGACGATTTCGACACCAGCTCTTTCCGTCCAGACTTCTAGCTGTTCAATTGCCGCCGCACGGAATGTATCAGCCGCCGCAACAATGACCTTCTTTCCCTCTTCCTTGAATTGATGGCACATTTTCCCAATGGTAGTGGTTTTACCAGCTCCATTGACACCAATCACCATAATGACAGAGGGCTTTGTCGTGAGATGAAGTTCTGTTTCCTCGCCCATCATATCACTAATGACTTCTTCGATTAAGTCCATAATTTTGGCAGGTTCTTTCACACCACGTTCCTTGACGAGTTTCCGTAACCTGTCGCAAATTTCAACAGATGTTTCGACACCCATATCTCCCATAATCATGGTTTCTTCCAATTGTTCAAACAGTTCTTCATCAATCTTAGTAAAGGAATTCAAGACACGCTGCATAGACAGCATCATTGCATCACGGGTCTTTTTCAGACCTTCCTTAATCTTCGAAAAAAATCCCATTGTCAGCCTCCTTAATCAAATTATGTTTCATTTTCTGTCGGTGCATCTTCCGGCTGTTCGAGTTTGAGCAATCGGGAAATGCCGTCTTTCTGCATTGTCACCCCATATAATACATTTGCCTCTTCCATCGCCGAACGGCGGTGCGTCACAAGCACAAATTGAGTATTGTTCGTAAAATGCTTGAGATACCTTGCATATTTTCTCACGTTCGCTTCATCAAGAGCAGCATCAATTTCATCCAGAATACAGAACGGTGCAGGACGTAACCGCAAAATAGCGAAATAAATTGCAATCGCTACAAAACTCTGTTCCCCACCAGAAAGCGAAATCAAATTCTTAATCACTTTTCCGGGGGGTGCAACATTGATTTCAATTCCGGAAGTCAAGACATTTTCCGGCTCTGTCAATTTTAATTCTGCTTTTCCGCCACCGAACAAATCCACGAAAATTTCTTTGAAATTTCGATTGATAATAGCAAAGCTTTCCGTAAAAATCCGGCACATTTCCTGCGTGAGTTCATCAATCAGCTTTTCTAATTCCTGTTTCGATTTCCGAACATCCTGCATTTGTTTGGAGAGAAATTCATAACGTTCGGAAACTTCCCGATATTCTTCAATTGCACCTACATTGACATTCCCCAAAGCACGGATTTTCTGTTTCAATTCAGAAAGTTTTTTCCTAGCAACAAGCATATCTTCAACCGGCTGTGCAAATTCTTTCGCTTCGGAGCGAGTCATTTCGTAAACTTCCAATAATTTATTAACAATACCGTCGTTTTCTTCTGTCAAGCTATTGACACGTTCAGAAAGTCGGGTAACTTCTGCGGAAAGTTTTTCTTTTGCGGTATGATATTCATTCAAGCCGGATTGCAACTCACGAATTTTAATATTCTGTGCATCATGAGATTGTGTGGCTTTTTTAGCGGTTTCTTCTGATACAATAATCTGCTGTTCGGTATCTGAAAGCAGTGTTTCCTGTTCACTGACTGCCTTTGTTTTCTCATCAATGGTTTTCTGATGTTCGTCAAGTTCCATCAAATACTGTTCATTTTTGGCTTTTGCCTGTTCGACAGCGGAACGAGCATTTTCAAGCATCATTTGCGCAGATTCTCTATCTTTTTCAGCTTGTGCAAGGCGAATTTTGAGATTTCCGAACTGTTCCGAAAGCAGTTCACGTTCCTGTTGCATTTGGAGTTTTCTATCTTTTGCGCCAGTAATATTGGCTTCTGCTTCGGCGATTTCAGTATTTTTATTTGCCTGTGAGAGTTTGACAGAAGCAAGCAATTCATCTGCCTGTGCAGAGATTTTCTTCAAAACCTGCATACGTTGTTCAGAATCTTGTTCTCTTTTGCGGTATTGCGCAACAGGAAAAGCCTGTCTTTCCGCTTCATTTTGCGCCTGTAAAAATTTCCGCTGTAATTCCTGATAAACCGTATTCTCTTGATTCAGCGTCTTTTCCGCTTCAATGGCTTCATCTGCAAAAAGCCGAGCCTGTTCTTCTGCTTCCTGACAGCGTAAATTAAAAGTTTCGATAGTATGCTCTAACTCCTGCAATTCCGTCCTTCTTGTCAGCATACCACCAGTTTTCTGGACAGAACCGCCCGTGAATGAACCACCTGCATTGATGACCTGTCCATCCATGGTAACAATCCGGAAACGATAGCCATATTTTTTAGCAATTTCTACCCCGAAATCAATATTTTCAGCAATCACAATTCTACCAAGGAGATTTTCTGCAATTTCCCTGTAACGTGGGTCACATTCCACCAAATCGCTGGCAATTGCCACAAATCCGGCACATTGGGATAAATTTTGTTCAATCAGTCGTCTACCCTTGATGGTAGTTAATGGTAAAAACGTCGCACGTCCCGCCCGATTATCACGGAGGAAGCGGATTCCCATTTTGGCGGATTCCTCATTCTCCACAATGAGATTCTGCACACTTGCGCCGAGAGCCGTTTCAATGGCGACACCATACCGATTGTCAACCTGAATCAATTGTGCTACCGTCCCGAAAATCCCACGGAGTTCGCCCCTTTGGACAGTACGCATAATTTGCTTGACACTGCCGGAGAAGCCTTCCATGGTGCGCTCTAAGTCGCTCAAAATTCGATGTCGTTGTTTCGAATCACGGAGTTGAAAACTGCATTGTTTGAGCTGGTCTTCTGCCTGTTCTTTTTGTTGCTGTGCAGAATGGAAACTCTGACGGCAATCATTGACTTTGGTTTCCTGTGCAGTCAATTCTTCCTGAATTTTCTGCATTGTCTGTAAGGCTGATTCATAGACTTGTTGTGCCTGTTTGAGGAGTTCGGCATTTTCCTGAAAAGCATTTTCCAATTCCGCAATCGCAGAAACAGCCTGTTCTGCTTTTTCTTCTGCGGATTTGACCTGAAACTGCAATTCACTTCTTTCAAGGTAAAGCTGATGTAAATGCTCATCCGCCTTTTGGGACTTTTCATCCTCTGCACGGTAAGCATTTTCCATTTTCTCAAAAGATATTTGAGCGTTGGAAAGTTCCTTTTCGGTTTCCTGACAGATACGGCACATTTCAGCGGATTTTTCCTCTGCTTTTGCAAGCTGGACATTTAAATTTTCCTGCTCCTGTAGTTCCTGCTGATGCCGTTCCTGTAGGAGCTTCAAAGCTTCCTGATGATGTACAATATCATTTTTCCATACGGCAATATCTGCCTTTGCCTGTGCGGAAATTTCACGCAGTCTGCGAACTTCTGCACGGGCTTCTTCTGCCTGAATGGAGCATTCCTGCATGATTGTATAACATTCCTGAATTTTAGCCTCTTCCGTCTCAATATCACGTTCTGTATTTTCATATTCAGTTTTTGCAATCAGTAATTTGTCATTCAAACTATTGAGACGTTCAGCAATGTTGGAAAGCTGTTCCACCCAGACGGAAATTTCAAGCGTTTTCTGTTCCTCTGCGAGAACCAGAAATTTTTGAGCCTTTTCCGCCTGTGATTTCAAAGGCGAAAGACGGCTTTCCAGTTCGGAAACAATATCATTCAAACGCTCCATGTTTTCTTGAGCCTGAGCAAGTTTCCGTTCCGCTTCGGTTTTGCGGTAGCGAAATTTAGAGATACCAGCAGCTTCCTCAAAAATTTCTCTTCGTTCGTTGGACTTTGCGCCGACAATTTCAGCAATTCTTCCCTGTCCAATGATGGAATAGCCATCTCTTCCAAGCCCAGTATCCATGAACAATTCGTTAATATCCTTTAAGCGGACAGATTTCCCATTGATACGATATTCACTATCCCCCGAACGGTACAATTTTCTGGTAACGCTGACTTCCTCGCCCATCTCTTCGCCAAATCTGCCATCACCATTATCAATGACAAGAGTGACCGCAGCGAATCCCATTGGCTTCCTAGCGACTGTACCGGAGAAAATGACATCTTCCATTTTATTGCCACGGAGATTTTTTGTAGATTGTTCTCCCAATACCCAGCGAACGGAGTCGCCAATATTGCTTTTTCCGCTTCCGTTTGGGCCCACGACAGCCGTCAATCCTTTGTCAAAATTCAATCGTATCTTATCCGGAAAGGATTTGAACCCCTGAATTTCAAGATATTTTAAATACATTCTATCACCTTGTTGATAGTATTTTTATTCTGTGCTTTGTGAATTGTCATATTCTTCATAAAGAACCCAATCACTTTCACGAAACGTGGAAATCAAGTCATATTTCCGGTATAACTGCAAATCTTCATACCCATAAATTTCATGGTATTCATTCATACACGCATCAATCACCAAATTTGCAGGATAGCGGTGTTCTCCGTCGCACCATTCGGCTTTCTCATCGAAATAGGGGAAATCATCTCTAAGGGAATCGAGAAATTTTTCTTCCGCCCCTAATGTACTTGTTTTATGCTTTCCGTTTGAGCGTTTCATTGTTTCAGCACAGACAATAATTTCTGTTCTCTTATCGCCTTCAGGATTTTGAAGCATGACATTCTGAAGATAGATTCGATAGGCGACTTTCTCTGAATCAAAAGCAGGGTCATTTTCAATGAAATTGACCACATCAGAAAAATCAACAGTTTCCACAATGGGAATATTCTCATACTTTTCATATTCTAGTTGAGATTCTGTTTCTTCCTTAACACCATCATTTTCCATATCCGTGGATAATTCTTCTGTTTCTTCCTCAAGAGTTTGCGTTTCTGTTTCCTCTGATAATTCAGAAGAACTTGACGAACTGGATGGAGTATTGGAAACGGCTGAATTTTGGTTTCCACAAGCCGTCAAAAATAACATCCCCATCACAGCCAACACAAACCATTTTTTACCAATCTTCATATATTCTCCTTTTGAATTTATGAAATTATTTTCACCTGAAAAGGTTGGACTTCATCATCCCCGACAACTTTCACACGAATTCCGTAATTCTCATAAAAATAGCGAATATTTGCCTTTTTCTGTCCGACTGCCTTGCTGATACAACTCGGATGAACAGCAAAAACTCTGTCTTCCGCATACACAGTTTGACGACGAAGACCATGCAGTTTCCATCCTAAAACCATGACAGCTGTTTCCATACGAAGCTGATAAATCTCACTTTCGCAGAGTTCACGGAATGCCGGATGATAATAACCGCCGATTTGGTCAGCTTCTACAAATTCACTTGCATGAAGTCCGACTTTGATAATTTGAATATCTTCTTCCTCCATATAAATCCGCATATCACTTGCAACCAACTCCACCATATCTTGAAACGGCATTGGAACGTATTCACCCGATTGATACAACTCCGCTAATCTCGTCCCTTTGAGAATAACTACCGGATAAATGCGCACAGTATCGGGATGAATCTCACAGACAGCTTCTCTTGTGATATTTTCGTCAACAAGGGTACTTTGATAAAGCCCTTTCATGACCTGCAAGCCCAATTCAAAGCCATATTTTCGAATCAATGCAGAAGATGCAAATACATCTTTTGCAGAATGTCCCCTCTGATTGGCTTGCAATACCTTATCACTCATGGACTGCGCCCCCAATTCGATAGCAGTCACATGGTATTTTTTGAGCGTTTCGAGAATTTCGGGGGTGATGCAATCCGGACGTGTCGAAATCCGGATACCATGAAATTTTCCCTCTCCAATGAAAGGCTGTGCAGATTTGAGCAATTCCAGCATATATTGTTCAGGAATTGCCGTGAAACTCCCTCCGAAAAATGCAATTTCGGATTGTGACTTGTCGGAAATTTCCTGCATTGCCTGACTGCATATTCTGTTGACATCCTCCGCACGAGGTAATTTTTGCTGTGAAGTGATGGTATGCTGATTACAGAACGCACACTGAAACGGACAGCCTGCATGAGGGACGAAAATGGAAATATTGGAATGTTTCAAGTTTCAATCCCCATAAGTTCAAGGGCTTCTTTCGCCGCCATTTGTTCAGCTTCTTTTTTGGTTTTGCCCTTGCCCTTACCAATCACATTGGAATTCATGCAAACTTCCACAACAAAAGTTTTATTATGGTCTGGACCCGACTCTGAAACAAGCACATACTCCACTTTTTCTTCTGGGTTTTTTTGAATGACCTCTTGCAAGGCGGTCTTATAGTCGCCAAATAACAGCGAATGATTTGTCGGTAAAGTTTTCGGGATGAAGTGCATAATATGCTTTCTTGCAGCCTCTAAACCGCCGTCAAGATAAATCGCAGCAATGACCGCTTCAAAGGCATCTGCTAAAATAGAAGGACGTTCCCGCCCACCTGTATGCGCTTCTCCTTTTCCCAAAAGCAAGAATTCCCCCAAATGAATCCGCAGTGCAAATTGATGCAAAGACTTTTCACAAACCAGTGCAGCACGAATTTTTGTCAGTTCTCCTTCCGGAAAATCCGGATAATTTTTGAACAGATATTCCGATACGACAACCGACAACACACTATCACCCAAAAATTCCAGTCGTTCATTACTATGTCTCTGCTTCTTTTTTTCGTTAGCATAGGAGGAATGAGAAAGAGCCTCATAAATCAAATTTTTATTCCTGAAAGTATAACCTATCTGCTTTTCTAATTCTGAAAATTCTGTTTCCATGATTAAACTCCTTTTAATTCTTCCATTGTTCTGGTAATTTCAGCAATCATATTTCCTTCAACGCAAAGTTTTGCTTGACGGATAGCATGGTAGAATGCTTTCTGGTCGGAGCTTCCATGCGCCTTGATAACAGGCTTTGAAACCCCTAAAATGATTCCTCCGCCCTCCGACTTGTAATCCATGAGCTGCTGAAATTCCTTAATTTCCTTCAATACAAGGATAGCGGAAAGTGTACCGAAAAAACCGCTGAACCATCCTTTCAGCTTCTTTTTGAACATACTCCCCATGCCCTCATACAATTTCAATACCACATTTCCCGAAAAGCCATCACTGACAATGACATCAAAATTTCCGGTTGGAACTTCTCTTGCTTCTGCATTTCCAATGAAATTGATAGGCGCATTTTTCAAGAGCTGATACGTTTCCAGCTCCAAATCTCTGCCCTTTGTTTCCTCTGCGCCGATATTGAGCAAGCCGACTTTTGGATTTTCAATGCCCTTGACACATTTCATATAAGCCGAACCCATAATAGCGAACTGCAAGAGCATTTCCGGACGACAAACGGCATTTGCTCCGGCATCCGTCAACATGATTCTTCTACCGCTGATAGTGGGAAGCATTGCCGACATAGACGGTCTTTTGATTCCACGGATTCGTCCGACAATGGTTGACGCTCCCACAATCAAACCGCCCGAACTTCCGGCACTTAGAAAAGCATCTCCCTTTCCGTCTTTGAGGGCTTTCAACCCCACAGCAAGAGAGGTATTTTTTCCCTCTTTGATAATTTTGGATGGTTGCTCATGAATATCAAAAACTTCTGCTGCATGAATGATTTCCATATCGTCAATATTGATTGACAATTCTTTTGCAGCGTTTTTGATTTTGGATTCATCCCCACAAAGAACAATTTCAACCTGTAATTCGTCCTTAGCTTTTCGAGCCGCTTTTATCACTTCATTGGGAGCGTGGTCGCCCCCGAATGCATCAATGACAATTTTCATGTTGTTACCCCCATTTCATCAAGAGCCGATTTCAGGCATGATATTGCCTTTTCAGCAATATATTGATAGCGTTCCTGTTTCCCACGAATTCTGATTTCAGGCGGTGGCAATAATCCCATATTTGCGCCCATTGGCTGGAAATCTGCCGTTCCGCCCTCACTGACATAATATGCCAATGCCCCCATCATGGTAGACTTTGGCAAAATATAAGGCGGTTTTCCCTGTAAGTGATTGGCAAGGCTTTTACCTGCAATGATTCCACTGGATGCCGATTCCATGTAGCCTTCCACGCCCGTCATCTGTCCGGCAAAGAAAATATTTTCGGCATTTCTCAACGAATAATCAGCGTTTAACAATTCCGGACTATTCAAGAAGAAATTCCGGTGCATTACACCATACCGCAAAAATTCAGCATTTTCAAGCCCTGCAATCATGCTGAATACTCGTTTTTGTTCGCTAAATTTGAGATTTGTCTGAAAGCCTACCAGATTGAACATAGTCCCCTCTTGATTTTCACGTCTTAATTGCACCACGGCATATGGTCTTTTTCCGGTTCGAGGGTCATGCAATCCGACAGGCTTCAAGCATCCAAAACGCAGGGTATCAGGTCCCCTTGATGCCAACACTTCCACCGGCATACAGCCTTCATACACCCTGAAAAATTCCTTGTCATGCTCATGCAAAGGGGCTTTTTCGGCATTGACCAGCGCATTCCAGAAAGCCTCATATTCTTCACGATTCATAGGGCAGTTGAGATAATCCGCTTCTCCTCTGTCATAGCGTGACTGCAAGAAAATTTTCGTCATATCAAGGCTTTCAGCGGAAACAATCGGCGCAGCTGCATCAAAAAAGCTCAATCTCGCTCCGCACAATGTTTCAATCTGTTGGGACATTGCATCCGAAGTCAAAGGACCAGTTGCAATGATACAATTTTTATTGGGAATTTCCGTGACTTCTTCACGGATAACTTCAATTAAGGGATGGTTTGCAATTTCCTTTGTGACCATAGCGGAAAACTGTCCTCTGTCCACAGCCAATGCACCGCCAGCGGACACGGAACAAGCCTTTGCACAACGAACTAATAAACTCCCCTGCAATTCCATTTCTGTTTTGAGAAGACCCCCAGCAGATGCAAGCCGTGACGCTTTCAGGGAATTGGAGCAGACCAATTCCGCTAATTCTTCATGATGGTGTGCGGGGCTATATCGAATGGGCTTCATTTCGTAAAGCTTCACCGAAATACCACTATTCGCCAAAGTCCAAGCGGCTTCACATCCAGCCAAACCGCCCCCAATGACAACCGCCTGCATCATTTCAAGCTCCTTTCATAACCACAGCCATCCTTTTCACAAACCAGACTTCCGGATTTTCCGCCCTTCTGAAACAATGTATTATTGCATTGGGGACAGCGTTCCTCTACGGGTAAATTCCAAGTCATGAAACGACAATCCGGATAATTTTCACACCCATAGAAAATGCGCCCACGTTTTGACTTTTTCTGAATAATTTTCTTTCCACAGCGAGGACAAAAACCGCCTGTTTCGAGAACAATTTGTTTTGTATTCTTACATTCGGGAAATCCGGGGCAAGCAAGAAATTTGCCATATCTTCCGAGCTTAATAACCATTTTTCTTCCGCACTGTTCACAGACAATATCTGTTTCTTCATCAGGAATCTTGACGTGCTGACCGTCCATAGCCTCTTCCGCTTTGGAAAGCGTTTTTGAAAAATCATCATAAAATGTTTCCAGCATAGAAACCCAATTCGCCGTACCATGTTCCACGTTATCAAGTTCTGTTTCCATTTTCGCCGTGAAATCTGCATCAACAATATGGGAAAAATGGTCTTTCATGACCTTAGTGGTAACTTCTCCCAATGCAGTGGGGCGGAGTTGTTTTCCCTCACGTTCCACATACATTCTGGTCAGAATAGTGGTAATTGTTGGCGCATAGGTACTGGGACGACCGATACCATTTTCTTCCAGCGTTTTGATTAAAGTCGCTTCTGAGAATCTTGCAGGAGGTTGGGTGAAGTGCTGATTTCCGTCAAGACTGACAACATTCAAGACATCATCAACCTTCAAAGGCGGTAACACTTTCTGATTTTCCTCATCATTGTCGTTTTTCTCCTCATACAACACGGTAAAGCCGTCAAACTTGACGGAATAACCAGAAGACTTGAAAAGACAATGGTCTGCATCAATATCCACAGAAACCGTATCAAGCAGGGCATTCGCCATCTGACTAGCAATGAACCGCTCCCAAATCAGTTTATACAATTTATATTGGTCATCTGTCAAGCTAGGGCGCACTTGTGCAGGGGTCATATTGGGCATACTGGGGCGGATTGCTTCATGAGCATCTTGTGCATTTTTTTTGGTCTTGAAAACTCTGGGCTTTTCAGGGAGATAATTTTCCCCATACGTCTGCTTGATATAATCCGCCGCCGCCTGTTGAGCATCCGCAGAAATACGAAGGGAATCCGTTCTCATATAGGTAATCAAACCAACTGCGCCCATTCCGTCAACGTCAATACCCTCATACAATTCCTGAGCGGCTTTCATGGTACGTTTGGACTGAAAGCCCAATCTTTTGGAAGCCTCCTGTTGGAGTGTAGACGTAATAAAAGGCGGAGAGGGCTGTTTTTTAGTGACACGCTTTTTGATTGCCTTGACAGTAAAGGGAACACCTTTCAGGCGATTCAATAAAGTGTTCGCCTGTTCCTCGTTAGTGATTTCGATTTTCTCGCCGTCCACTGTTGTCAATTTAGAGGCAAACTTTTTCGCACTTTCGGGAACGGATAAAACGGCATCAATGCTCCAGTATTCCTTTGGAACGAAAGCCCTGATTTCCTCTTCTCTGTCCACAATCAGACGCACTGCAACCGACTGCACTCTACCAGCGGAAAGACCACGCTTGACTTTTTTCCAGAGGAACGGGCTGATTTTATAGCCAACAATTCTGTCAAGAATGCGCCTTGCCTGTTGTGCATTCACTAAATCAATATCAATTTTGTGAGGGTTCGCCATACCGGACTGAACGCCTGTTTTTGTGATTTCATTGAAAGCAACCCGATTATCTGCATTCAAATCGAGGTTGAGCATTTGTGCCAAATGCCACGAAATGGCTTCTCCTTCACGGTCGGGGTCAGTGGCAAGGTAAACCATTTCGCTTTTTTTGGCTCTTTTCTTGAGTTCACGGATAATTTCCTCTTTGCCCTTCATGTCCTGATATTGTGGTGTAAAGCCATTATCAACATCGACACCGAGTTTTGATTTTGGCAAATCACGGATATGCCCCATAGAAGCAATGACTTCATATCCAGCACCTAAATATTTTTGAATCGTCTTCGCTTTCGCCGGAGACTCTACAATCACTAAATTTGACATAAATTCCGCTGTAAGATACAGCGCACACTCCTTTCAGGGATTCCCCTATTTTAACGCTGTCACTTAGACAACACATATAAATTACGTTCGGAATTTTCAATCAATCCCATGAGTTCCATTTCAATCAACAACAATGATGCATCTTGAAATGAAATCCCCAATTGCATACAAATAGAATCTATATTCTGTGCGCCTTCATTTCGAATGAAATTGATAATTCTTTCTTGGTCATCCGTGGAAGAATCCGCAGAAAAATTGAATTTTTCCTCTGAAACTGGTTCGGATGAGACTTGTATTTTTTCTGGTGCAGGTGGGGTTGATGGGGTATCCAGTACAGAAGGCTGAACCGATTCTGAAAAATCCTTTGATGGGGTTTCTTCTTTGATGATTTGGGGATTTACGGTTTGTTTTTGTTCTTGTTTCTTGTATTTTGGAGGAGACGTTTTTGAAGGAATTTGCTGTGCAGAAACTACCTCGGAAATTTCGGTATCTTTCAAGAAATGGAACGAATTCAATACATCTGTCACATCCCGATAATGGAATACCGGATACGCACCATCACGCAATAAATTTGCCTGTCCATCATAACGAATATCATAAATATCAGCTGGCGGAATGCAGAACACATATTTTCCCTGTTCACAGGCGAGATTTGCCGTAATCAAAGCCCCGCTTTTTCCGCTTGCTTCCAGTACCAGAACCCCTTCACCGATTCCGGAAAGAATACGATTTCGTACCGGAAAATTCGCCGGATAAGGCGGAGTTGCTGGAAAATATTCCGAAATCAATAAGCCATTCTGCACGATTTTTTCTTTCAGTATTCTATTTTCTTTGGGGTAATCATAATCGACAGCACAACCCATTACTCCCACTGTTGGAACATTTGCCTGAATTGCTGCTTCATGTGCAGAAGAATCCATTCCCACAGCGCACCCACTGACCAAAATCAACCCAGCATCTGCCAATTCATAACAAAGCCGTTTGCTTACATATTGGCTATATTGTGAAGGTCTTCTTGTACCGACAACTGTCAGAATATGTTCATTTTTTAAAAGCTCTGGATTACCCCTGTAAAATAATATCAATGGCGCATTATAAATATGACGTAACCCATCCGGATAACCGGAATCCTCTTGCGACATGACACGAATATGATTTTTCTCACAATATTCCAATATTTGATATGCTTTTTCAAGGGAAGTGTTGGCAAAGCATTTCTTTTCTCTTTCGTCCATGAGTTTGGTTTCAGGGTCATGCAGGACATAATACAGCGTTCTTGCATCACCATACTTTTGTATCATTGTGGAAACTTTTGGATTAGCAACACCAAAAATCATTTCCAGCCACAGCAAAAAAGCATCATTTTCATTCATGTTTCACCATCTCCCACATCATGATACCAGCTGCCATTGCTGCATTGAGTGACTCTGTTCTTCCCTGCATAGGTATGATGATACTTTTGTCGCAAACTTCAATTGCCTCTTTTGAAAGACCATTTCCCTCATTCCCAATCCAAACAGCACAGCCCTTTCCAAGCTGTACATCTGAAAGAGAAACTGCATTTTCATTTAATACCGCTGCATAAGAGAGAATTTGTTTCTGATGGAATATTTCGGCTATTTTCCTGACTTCCGTTTCTGTATATACAGGAATCCGGAAAATAGCCCCCATTGTCGCACGGACAGTTTTCGGATTATAAACTTCACAACTCTGACAGCTGATGACCGCATCCATTCCCATCGCATCCGCTGTTCTGAGAATCATCCCCATGTTTCCGACATCCTGCAAATGGTCAAGTACCAGATACCGCCCTTTTGCATTGACAATCTTCTCAAAGGGGTGTAATTTTGGCATACCACAGATGGCAAATACTCCCTGTGTATGTTCCGTCTCTGCAATATAATCCCCGATTTCGTCAGAAATCATACGAAAATTTTCAGGTTGTTGCATGAGTTCATGCAAACTTTCAGAATATTTTTTTTCTGCCGTTTCTGTCATTAAAATGGTACAGGGAATATTTTCCTGCAATGCATCACGAACAATCCGCAACCCCTCTACCACAAATAAACGGTAAGTATATCGATAATGTTTATTTTCGCATAATTTACGGTAATGTTTTATCAATGGGTTACTCTTTGAAGTTACCATTTCCAGCATGAAATCACCTCCCTAAAATACCAAAAACCACGCTCTTACTCATGAGAAAAGAGCGTGGTCTGATTTTGTTCAAATCAAAGTGCAGCCTTAGCCTGTGCTACGATTGCTGCAAAGCCCTCTGCATCATGAATTGCAATCTCGGAGAGCATCTTTCTATTCAAAGTGATACCAGCCTTCTTACAGCCGTTCATGAAAGTAGAATAATTCATACCATTCATCTTAGCAGCTGCGGAAATTCTGGTAATCCAAAGCTGACGGAAGTTTCTCTTTCTCTGCTTTCTGCCGATATAAGCATACTGACCAGACTTCATTACCGCCTGTTTTGCCATCTTGAAATGTTTGCTCTTTGCGCCGAAATAGCCCTTTGCAAGCTTGAGAGTTTTATTTCTTCTCTTGCGAGTCATCATCGCACCCTTAATACGTGCCATAGTTCTTTACCTCCAATATGTTTTTTTTGTTTCTGACCGAACCGATTCCGATTTTTTTCACTTGCCTGACGGCTTACAGATACGGAACGAGCTTCTTGATGGTAGGAGCATTGGAAACATCAGCAACTCCAGCACCTCTTGCAATTCTCTTGCGCTTTGTATCCTTCTGTGTCAGTCTATGACGCTTGTTTGTATGCTGATACTTTACCTTACCATTTGCGGTGAGCTTGAAACGCTTCTTTGCACCGGAATGTGTTTTAACCTTCACTTTAGCCATGATATAATTTCCTCCTTGAATGCTTATTTGGCTGCCTTTGGGGATATGAACATCACAATACTCCGCCCTTCCATTTTTGCGGGCTTTTCGACAGTCCCATATTCACTGCAAGCTTCCTTGAACCGTTCCAGCAATTCATTCCCCAGTTCCGGATGTGCGATGGCACGCTTCCGGAAACGAACGGAAACTTTCAGCTTATCGCCGGATTTCAGAAACTTATTTGCTTGATTGACCTTTGTCTCAAAATCATGGGTATCAATTGCAGAAAACATTCTGATTTCCTTAACTGACATCACTTTTTGATTTTTCTTTGCTTCTTTTTCACGTTTCTGTTGTTCAAAGCAGAACTTGCCATAATCCAGAATACGACATACAGGCGGTTTCGCCTGTGGCGCAATCTTCACTAAATCGAGATTTCTCTCATAAGCGAGCTTCATTGCGTCCTTTGCGGACATCACACCCAGCTTAGAACCATCAGCATCGATGACCAGAATTTCCTTATCCCGAATCATCTCATTGATTTGCATATCCTTATTTTCCTTACTTATTGCGGGCACCCCCAAGCATTAAAATTTAAAACAAAAATGAGTGCAGACAAAATCAGCACCCACCAACACCCATAACAAATTTCCATCGTTATGAAAGATATTGACCGTTTCGGCATCATAGGTCAAACGGTGAGCCACAAGAAGTGTCTGCTTTGTTTTCGCCTTTTATTATACCACATTCCGTCATATTTGTCAAGTCTGTTTTGTATTTTTTTGCAATTGTAACAAAATTTACAGTTTTTTTGAACAAACACTTGACTTTTTTTATCAATGGATGTATAATAAGGATGAAAAACAGTTTTACTTCATCACAATTTTAAATACCAATATAGAGGGAGTGAGGAAAATGAAAAACAACACAAACGTAAAAGGTTTTACCTTAGTGGAATTGATTGTCGTGATTGCAATCATTGGGGTATTGGCTGGCATCTTGATTCCTTCTTTGGTAGGGTATGTCAATAAAGCCAGACGAAGAACAGATGCTGCAAATGCCAAACGTTTGTACGAAGACTTGCAGTTGATATTGATTTCAGATGGTGAACAATATGATGGGAAAGATGGAAAGGAAACAGCCTATCATAGCTTTTTCCGTACAGATGGCAGTCAAACCATTCACTCTGTTGCCGTTGTTGACAGCGAAGGTAAAGCGGAAACTTATCGTTTCAAAGTCGTTTGCAGATTGGATGGAACAAAAGTAAAAACGAATACCAGAAGAGATGGTAAAGCGGTTTGGACAGGAAATGCAGAAGCAAAAGCAATTTGTGCAGCCCTTGATAAACAGCTTGGTTATGCCAACGGAAATAATGGATACTCTATGCCAATGCAATCTAAAAAATACAAAGGAAAAGCTACTGACCTTTGGCTTGTTGGCTATCGAGTAGATGACAAAAGTATTGAAATCTGGGCTGGTGACAGCTATGGAAAATGGCATAGTGAACCAATGTACCGTTTATACCCTGTGTGTCCTGAATACGCATAATTGGTTAAAAAAATCTTGCATTTTATTAAATTCTGTGGTACAATCTATAGTACCCTATCCAGCGACGATTTGTCGCCGGACTATTTTCAATGAAAGGTGAAAGCATGGCAGAAAAAATAATCAGTTTTGGACAGCCTTCTGACTTGCCGGCAATTTTCGGCAGTTGTGATGAAAATTTAAACACCATCCAAAGGGAATACAATGTCATTCTCTTTGCTCGTGGGGCAGATGTCCACATCACCGGAGAACCGGAACAAATCGAAAAAGCCGGCTCTGCATTGCATCTTCTGGAAGAGCTTGTTCGCAAGGGACAGCATTTAACAGAGCAAACCGTCCGTTATGTGCTTTCCATGGTGGAAGATGGCGAGGCGGATTCTGTGCGCCAAATGGATGGTGATGGCATTTGTATGACGACAAGCGGAAAAGTTGTTCGTCCGAAAACAGTCGGGCAAAAAAAGTATGTAGATGCTATCCGAAAAAATACCATTGTTTTAGGGATTGGACCAGCCGGAACAGGAAAAACCTATCTCGCAGTTGCTTTGGCTGTGAAGGCATTCAAGGCACATGAAGTTCAGAAAATCATCCTGACACGTCCAGCCGTGGAAGCCGGAGAAAGGCTTGGCTTTCTTCCGGGGGATTTACAAAGCAAAGTTGACCCCTATTTAAGACCGCTCTATGATGCATTGTTCGATATGTTTGGAGCGGAAACATTTTCACGTCATATGGAGAAAAACATTATTGAGGTTGCTCCATTGGCATATATGAGAGGGCGCACTTTAGATGATGCATTCATCATCCTTGACGAGGCACAGAACACCACCTCTGAACAAATCAAGATGTTTCTGACACGTCTTGGCGCAAACAGTAAAATGGTAATTACTGGTGACGTGACACAAATTGACCTACCGGAAAAACGAAAATCCGGTTTAATTGAAGCCATGAAAGTTCTGAAACACATTGACGATATTGCAACCATTCGTTTCACGGAAAAAGATGTGGTTCGTCATAAGTTAGTACAGGACATTATTAAAGCATATGAAAATTATTATAAGGAAGGGAGAAACTCCTAATGCAGCAAACAGGTAAATTAAAAGTAAGTATCAAAAATAATCAGAATAATGTGAAAATTCCGTCTGGAATTCGTCTGTTAATCCGTCGTTGTTGTCATGCCGTTTTAATTTCGGAAGGCTTCACCCAAAATGCGGAAGTCAGTGTTTCCTTTGTATCCAATCAGGAAATCAGACAGCTGAATAAAACTTACCGTGACAAAGACAGTGTCACAGATGTTTTGTCCTTCCCTTTGACAAGTGCAGACGGTACACAGGAAATTGATGCAGAAACAGGCTATGTATTGCTTGGTGATGTCGTTATTTCGATTGAAACCGCTATGAAACAGGCGAATATTTACGGGCATTCTCTTTCAAGGGAAGTAGGCTTTTTGACAGTGCATTCTATGTTGCATTTATTGGGCTATGACCATGAAACCAGCCCGCTTGATGAGCGTATCATGAGGGAAAAAGAAGAATCTGTTCTGGAAAAACTTGGCATTTCCAGAGAATTGACCTTTGTCACACCCACTGAGGAGTCCAACTCATGACAAAATCTGTTTTTTTGACGCTTTCCGGCAGAACCAATGCCGGAAAGTCTACGCTTTTGAATGCTTTAGTCGGGGAAAAAATTGCCTCTGTCAGCAGTAAGCCACAGACCACAAGAACACGCATTACAGGCATTTTAACCAAAGATGAAACACAATTCGTCCTTATAGATACCCCCGGACTGCACCACGGAAAAACCCGTTTAAGTTCACACATGATGAAAACGGCGGAAGATTCCGCTTCTGATGCAGATGCAGTATTATATGTGATTGACTGCACGAAAAAATTGCATGAACAGGATGAAAAAATGCTCAAAAGCATTGCAGACCGGAAAATTCAATGTATTATCATTGTCAATAAAATTGATTTATTGCAGGATAAATCCAAGATGATGCCTTTGTTGTTGAAACTGGAAAACGCATATCATCCCTATGCCATCATTCCGGTGAGTGCATCCACGAAAGATGGCATTGGCGAAATCTTGCAGACGGCGGAGGAAATCGCTCAACCATCCGTGCATTTCTTCCCTGATGATAAATTCACCGACCAGCCCGAAAAAGTTCTTGCTGGTGAAATGATTCGGGAAAAATTATTACGTCTGTTAGATGATGAAGTCCCTCACGGTATCGCTGTGACAGTGGAAAAAATGTCAGAACGTGACGACAAGGATTTGCTGGATATTTCAGCGGTTATCTATTGTGAGCGTGATTCCCACAAGGGAATTATTATCGGAAAAAATGGCAGTATGATAAAAAAAATAGCCTCTTCCGCACGGCATGAACTGGAGGAATTTTTTCAGATTCAGGTCAATTTACAATGTTTCGTCAAAGTCAAAGAAGATTGGAGAAACAAGGAAGGCTTAATTCGTTCCTTTGGCTTGACAGAGGAATAATTTCCAGACATAATGCCCCCATTTTCGGCGAACACTGAACAAGGGGTGATATGCATGGATGAAACATGGAATCAATTTTTAGAAAGCGGTAGTATTGCTGATTATCTCGCATATACCGCCATGAAAGGAATGGAACATGCTGACAGTCAAGGGTCTTGTGCTATCACAAAAGATGCTTGGTGAACAAGATAAATTTATCGACATCCTCACGGCAGAATATGGCGTTCTCGAAGTCCTTGTCAAGGGTTCGGGAAAAATCAACAGTAAAACAGGCAGTGCAACCCAATTATTTGCATATTCAGAATTTTGCATGAATGACGTTTCTAAAGGGGTACGCATTTTGAACAGCGTCAAGCCGATTCAGATTTTCTACTCCCTCCGGAAGTCCGTCACAGCGGTTGCGCTTGCCTCTTATTTTGCACAAATCATATTATTTGCGGTATTACCCAAAAATGGCATCCCTGAAATTTTGCGGTTATCTCTGAACTGTCTGCACTATCTTTCAGAACATACCATGACAGAAGCACACCTGAAAGCGATTTTTGAACTGCGGATTGCATCATTATTGGGATTCATGCCGGATGTGGTCATGTGCCGGAAATGTGGGGAATATTTACCGGAAACAGTAGTATTTTCTGTGGAGGACGGCTGTTTTTTCTGTGAACATTGTGTACCGCCACGGAAACGGAATTACATCCTAATGCCGGCAGGAGGCTTATTAGCCATCCGGCATATTGTCCTTTCGGACTTTGAGAAAATCTATAGTTTCCGGATTTCGGAACGCTGTGAAAAGCCATTCTCTCAATTTGCAGAAGAATTTCTTTCGTACCATCTTGACAGAGAATTCCCGACACTTCGCTATTACAAAGCCATCAGCAAACAGCATTAAACGATTGGCGACATTCCCACGGGTACGGTAATTTGAGACTGTACCCCGAATCATAAGGAGTTATTATGAAACCATTTGAACAAGTTTTAGAATTGGATAAAGTTTTATTAAAAGCGGCTGAATTCACCTCCAATGAAACCAGCCGTCATATGATGTTAAATACAAAAGTCAGTACCGACCTCGCAGAGGTTCAACAGGAAATCACTAAAACAGATGATGCCTTGAAATTGGCAATGCAGTTCGGAACACCGCCCTTCACCGGATTCAAAGACATTTGCAACATGGTGACAAGGGCGGCTTCTGGTGCAAGGCTTTCCCTGAAAGACCTCATGGACGTAGAGGACTTATTGAGACAGGTACAATCTTTATACAGCTGGTACGGACATTGCAGTGAATCCGCCACATCATTGGACTATCTTTTTTCGATGATTGTTCCGCTTGACAATTTGTTGACAACGTTGGAACGGTCAATTATTTCAGAGGATGAAATTGCAGATTCCGCAAGTCCGACATTATCGGAAATCCGCCGGAAATTAGTCCGTTCTCGTTCTCATCTGCGTGACAGTCTCGACAATATGATTAAAAACAAAACCATGCAAAAGTATCTGCAAGACAATACTGTTACCATCCGTGACGGACGTTTTGTGCTTCCTGTCAAGGCGGAATATCGTAGCCAAGTAGCTGGACTGATTCATGATACATCCTCATCAGGGCAAACCATTTTCATTGAACCCATGCAGATAGTAGAGGCGAATAATGACATTCGCTTGCTGGAAAGCCGTGAGGTGGAAGAAATTGACCGCATCATGCAGAAACTTTGCGCAACCGTGGGAGAAAATGCCCCTGCATTAAAGAGACTTCATGCGACTTGTGCGGAATTGAATTATTATTTTGCAAAGGCGAATTATGGCGCATCTTTAAAGGCAATGAAGCCCCTTGTCAGTGATGATGGAATTTTAGAATTGAAAAAGGCACGTCATCCCCTGTTAGACCAGTCAAAAGCCGTCCCTGTGAATATTTCATTAGGTGGGGAACATAATGCCCTCATCATCACAGGACCTAATACAGGTGGTAAAACGGTTTCACTGAAAACAACCGGATTATTAACCGCTATGACAATGTGTGGCTTATTGATTCCGGTCACGGACGGGAGCAGAGTTTCCATATTCAGGCATATTTTGGCAGATATTGGCGACAGCCAAAGCATTGAACAGAATCTGTCTACTTTTTCATCTCATACATTGAACGTGGTGGAAATCCTGAATACAGCAGATGACAGTACCTTAGTACTGCTTGACGAATTAGGCGGAGGAACTGACCCCGTAGAGGGCGCAGCCTTGGCAATTTCCATTATTGATTATTTGAAGCAATTAGGCGCAAAACTCATGGTGACAACGCATTATCAGGAATTGAAACTCTATGCAGCTGATACCCCTGACGTGCTGAATGCATCCTGTGAATTTGATACGGCAACCCTGAAACCGACATACCGTTTAATTTTCGGTTCGGCTGGGAAATCAAATGCATTTGCAATTTCCGGACAGTTAGGCGTTCCGGAAGTCATTCTGAAACACGCAAAGTCCCTGATTTCAGAAGAAAACCGCCGTTTTGAGCGTGTCATTTCCCAATATGAAGAAGCAAGAAAACAGCTTGAAACCGAAAAAGAACAGGCGGAACAACTGCGCATTCAGGCGCAAGCTTTAAAGGACGAATGGCAACAAAAACGAGATTCCGCATCTCAGCAGGAACATGATATTTTGGAACGTGCCACCGAACAGGCTAGCAGAATTGTAGAATCCACAAAAGCCCAATCCAATGCACTGCTTGACGAACTCGAACAGCTCCGCAAGGAAAAAGACAAAGCGGAATTTTCCTCCAAAGTCTCTGCTATGAAATCCGGCACGGCGCATCAGCTCCGTGATATGTACAAGACCGCTAACCCTGTCATTGGTTCGATTGATGACAATGGGAATTATGTCCTCCCACGTCCATTGCAGAAGGGTGACAAGGTGTTAATAGCCGACCTCAATCAGGAAGCCGTCATTTCCGGCGAACCTGATAACAGTGATAACGTCTTTGTGCAGATGGGTGCAATGCGAATGAAAATACAAGTCTCTCGTCTGCGATTGCTTGACAAGACCAAAACCAATGACAAGCCTAAGAAAAAACAAAAGCGTGGTGGTTCTGTTTCTGTCAAGGCAGAGCGCAAAAGCTCCATGGAATTGGACATCCGTGGACGTGCTTGTGATGAAGGTGTCCACGAAATGGAGCAGTTCATTGACGGCGCAATCATGGCGAATATTGGGACTGTCACCATCATTCACGGAAAAGGGACAGGCTTGTTAAGAAAGGCAATTCAGCAACGACTGAAAACTATGAAATGTGTGAAAGCCTTCCGGAATGGGTTATATGGCGAAGGTGAAGAGGGTGTCACCATTGTGACATTAAGGTAAATATTTCTAAAAAAGCTGGTTTTCTTGAAAAGAAGACCGGCTTTTTGTGGAATATCAACAAAAATAAAAATTTCGTGGATAAGATTTACTTTGATTTTCTCTATTGCGCATTCCTGAAAAATTTGATACAATGATATTGAAAGGAAGGTGTTTATTGATGAAAAAACGTAATCAGAAAATTTTATCTGCCATTGCCTCTGTCGTGATGTTGGCACAATGTGCAATGCTTCCGGCATTTGCAGGCGAACAACTAGGACAAGGCGACTTTCAGAATGGTGTAGGTTTGCCTTGGCATATCTGCGAAAGCATGACCGGAAAAATGGATTTCGACATTGACAATGGTTCCTATAATATTACAATTGTCAACCCTGGAGGGGTATCCAATGGCGGTGAAGACAGATGGGATTGTCAATTTCGTCATCGAAATTTAACCCTTGTATCAGGTCATACTTACCGCCTGACCTACAGCGTATGGGCAAGTAATTCGGGCTGGATATATGCGAAACTTGGCGATATGACGAATGGAGATGCTGAATTATGGCATTCCAACGGAAACCGCCTGAATATGAACTATATGGAAAATGCTTCTGTCACTGATGTAGAAAATGCCCTCAAATCTGCCACCCCAACAGGTGAATGGAAAGACTACAATTCATGGGAAGGTGTCAATATCAACGGCAACCAATGGAATACATTCGCCTATGAATTCACACTCGGTTCAAATGGTGAACGTGCCACTTCTGCCAACGGTACTGGAGAATGGACGTTTCACTTTGGCGGAAACGGACAGTATACACCATCTGTCTGCTTCCCTGCTGGTACACAATTGAAGTTCGACAATTTGGTTTTGCTGGATATGACGGACAATTCGAATGATTATGTTGCTGAACCTGTTTGGAATCGTGCCGACATTTTAACCAATCAGGTGGGATATTTCCCGAACGTTGTCAAAAAAGCAACCCTTTTGTCTGACAGTACGGAAAGTATCGCCTTTGAGTTGAAAGACTCCAGCGGAAAAAGCGTTTTCTCCGGTAATTCTGAGGTATTCGGAAAAGATGAGGATTCCGGCGACAATGTGCATATTCTTGATTTCACCGACTGCCACACGGAGGGGACATATTATCTTGAAACCGAAGACGGTAAGAAAAGCCGTGAATTTAAAATCGGTATTCAGGAAGAATATTCCGGAATGCTATATGATGCACTGAATTATTTTTATCAGAACCGTTCCGGAATTTCGATTGAATCACAATATATCACTTCCGGAGATGCGCAGAAATTAGCCCGTTCAGCTGGTCATACCTCTGACATGGCAACCATTCAACAAACTTGGGGTTATACTGGTACATCCGGCACACAGGACGTTTCCGGCGGTTGGTATGATGCCGGAGACCATGGGAAATATGTGGTAAATGGCGGTATCTCTCTCTGGTTGATGCAGAATCAGTATGAAAGAGCCTTGAAAAACGGAGATGTTGCCCCTTACGCTGACGGCACAATGAAACTCCCTGAAAATTCCAACGGCTACCCTGATTTACTGGATGAAGCACGCTATGAAATGGAATGGATGCTCAAAATGATTGTCAAGGATGGTTCTTGCCAAAATATGGCATATCATAAAGTCCATGACATCAAATGGACTGCCTTAGCCGTTGCACCCTCTGACGACCCCGAGGAGCGCATTCTCAAGCCCCCGACAACTACCGCTACCCTGAACCTCGCCGCCTGTGGCGCACAGGCTTACCGTCTCTGGAAGGACATTGACCCCACCTTTGCAGAACAGTGCCTGACCGCTGCAAGAAATGCTTATGATGCAGCCAAAAATCATGCTGATATGTTTGCCCCTCTGGATGAATCCATTGGCGGTGGTGCATATGGTGATACAGATGCAACAGATGAATTTTATTGGGCGGCTTGTGAGTTGTATACATCTATTGGAGAAGACCGCTATTATAAAGATATGCAGAATTCTCCCCATTTTCTGGAAGTTTCGACAGAATTAAACGGCGGTGAATCGGTTGGAGTTGTGGGAAGTTTTGACTGGGGACATACTGCCTCACTGGGTTCATTAACCATGATTCTGAATAAAGAAAAACTCACCGAACAGGAGTATTCCACTTTGGAAGATAACCTCACCAAAGCCGGAAACCATTTCCTCAATTTAGAAAATCAACAAGGCTATGGTCTGCCCTATGGTCAGAGTACCATCAGTTATGATGACAGCGACAAGGGCTATGTATGGGGGTCAAATTCCTTTGTAGCAGATAATGCCATTATCATGGCTTATGCATATGACCTCAGCAAGAACACGGATTTTTTGAGCGGTGTTTCCTCTGCAATGGATTATTTGCTTGGACGAAATCCAATGGATTACTCTTATGTAACAGGCTACGGAACGCACAGCGCACAATATCCGCATCATAGATGGTGGTCGAATCTCATTTCTGATACTTTCCCAAAAGCACCTTGTGGGGTACTGGTAGGCGGTTGTAATTCCGGCATGGAAGACCCGTGGGTCAGAGGTTCAGGCTGGAAAAAAGGTCAGATACCCCCTCAAAAATGCTATTTAGACCACATTGAAGCATGGTCTGTCAACGAATGTACCATTAACTGGAATACTCCCCTTGCATGGGTGACTTCCTACCTGTTGGAGCAGAACGGCGGAATTATTGCCGGTCATGCATCTATGGGGACGAATAACGGCGGAAACGGCACATATAATCCAGATTCTTCCAATTCCGTTGATAATTCCGCCCCGTCCACCACTCCAGCGGAAACCTCCTCTGCTCCTACCTCTGCACAAAATGACAGCTCCTCACAAGCGGAAACTGTCGCTCCTCCTGATGTGAATGAAGTCGCTGAAACTTCCGCCAATGCCGGAAATGCTGATAATTCCACCAATGACCGCAATACCCCCGAAGTCCCCGAACAAACCAGCAATAACAAAATTCCATGGATTGTCGGGGGTTGTCTGATTGGCTTGATTTCGCTTGAAATTTTTGTGTACCACTTAATCAAGCTCAACAAGGAGAAAAAATAATTTTTTTGCGAAAGGAGAAAAATCATGTGGAAACAGTTCAAATTGCAGCCCCTCCGCATTCCTGCCGGATGGACGGTCAAATATAATAATTTCTCCGAATATGACCCACAAAAAGACGGCGCAGAATACGTCTTTGAATTGGTGGAAGATTTATTGCAATTGGAGTATCAAAATCTCCTGATTGATTTGGGCTGGTATCCTGATATGGACATCAATGGAAAGTATCAGCTCTGCCTTGTGGATATGACCGAGGAAAGACCTTTTGATACTCCGCTTGATGTATTTGAATCAAACTCAAAGCAGTTGATTCTTGAAAAACTGGAATATTGGACATCTGCCAGACATTATGGAAAATATCTCTTTGTAGAAAATTTCTCCTAAAATTTGTGAATTGTCAACAAACATTTAATAAACGCTTGACAAAATTTCAGAAAAATGTTATAATGAATATTATCTTAATTTAAGGAGGATTTTACAAATGAAAAAATACGTCTGCCCTGTCTGCGGTTACGTCCATGAAGGCGAAGAACCGCCGGAAAAATGCCCTCAGTGCGGTGTAGCTGGAGACAAATTCATTGTCAAGGAAGAAGAAAAAGAGGTCAAGACTTATGTCTGTCCTGTCTGCGGATATGTTCATGAAGGTACTGAACCGCCGGAAAAATGTCCGCAGTGTGGTGTATCTGGTGAAAAGTTCATTGTCAAGGAAAAGGACACAAAGCTTGAATTCGCTTGTGAACACGTCCTCGGCGTTGCAAAGGCTGTGACCGACCCCGAAATCTTAGAGGGCTTGCGCTCCAACTTTACAGGCGAATGCACAGAAGTGGGAATGTATCTTGCTATGGCTCGTGTGGCATTCCGTGAAGGCTATCCGGAAATCGGAATGTACTGGGAAAAGGCTGCATTTGAAGAAGCGGAACACGCTGCAAAATTCGCCGAATTGCTGGGCGAAATTGTTTCACCGTCCACAGAAGAAAATCTCCGTGTCCGGATGTTGGCTGAACAAGGTGCAACCGAAGGCAAGCTCAAACTTGCCAAGCGTGCAAAGGAATTGAATTTGGATGCAATTCACGATACTGTCCACGAAATGGCAAGAGATGAAGCACGTCACGGCAAGGCTTTTGAAGGTCTGCTGAAACGCTATTTCGGTTAATTTCATCATCAATAAAAACAATTACTCACAAATCAAACCATATCAAAAAAACCGCCTTTCTCGAAAAAAGAAGGCGGTTTTTATTATTTTTCCAATTTCACATTTTCACGCACATTGGCAATCACCATGACCAACCAGATGGCACATACACAAATTGTCGGCATGATTCCAGTGTGAAACGCAAACCCCGATACAAAACTAATCAGCCACATTATCATACAAGCGAAATTCCCTGCTTTATATCCTGCATAGCCAGACTTGTAAACAATCAATTTTTGTGCCTCGTCGCTGGAATTCATCCATTGCTGTTCAAAATGAAAATCCAACACAGAACCTTCTTTTTCGGGGTTGAGCCGTTTTTCAAGGTCAACGGTCAGTTTCGGTACAACGGTACAGAGAATCATTCCTGTGATTAGTAATGCAAATGTTAAAATAATATTCAAATTTGGTAATGTGTCCACAAAATACATTGTACACGAAAATAAGCAAATATTCAATATCATCAGGACAGAACTGCTAATCATAGGCGAATTCATCAATTTTTCGAGGGTGTCGAGTTCATCCTCGTTTTCGCCGTCCCATTTGTCAACGGCTTTTTTCGCCTTACAATAGCCAATAATCATGAGAGGAATTCCCACCAGCCAGACCACCGCATACAAGATACTGAAAATCAATCCTGAGGTTTCGCCCGAAATGCTTTCCAGTAATGCGCTTGTGTCCACTTTGCCGATAAGTCGCCCGACACCATAGCCCACATGGTAACAAACCAGAATTGTACCCAACAAAATTAAAAGCAGTTTTCTTTCATCTTTTTTCATCATTCATCCTCCTCATACTCGAAAATATCTTCTACTTTGACATGGCAGACCTTTGCAATTTTCAGGGCAAGCGTGACGGAGGGAGAATAATCTCCCCGTTCAATCTGGCTGATGGTCTGCCTTGATGTTCCCACAAGTTTCCCCATTTCAGCTTGATTCACACCCAATCTTGCCCGCATTTCTTTGAGGTGATTATATAACGGCATTACACATTATCCTTTTTCTGTGAAGTTTCTTTATTCTTGTCAATCTGAACGAGTTCACTTTTTCCGGCTGACCCGAAACACAGCCCCAGACAAAGCCCGATTCCCATACCAATTGCCCAATCATCAAAGAGAATTGCATACATTATCCCCAACGAAAAACCAATCAGCCAGCCGGCGGAAAAACCTTCTTCCACGTCATTTTTGGTAAATATGGTCTCATTCCACTTGACAGCAGAAATATCCGTGAAAATAATTTTCTCTTTGGCTTCCATCTGAATGGGGTGGTCTGCTTCCTCTCTGTGGGATTCAAATTCGGGAGCAGTCCAGACGTTTTCAAGAACAAGAATATTTTCTTTTTCCTCTTTGACCCTGCGGAGCATGTAACAGCAGACATATTCTTTTTGTTTGTTCATGTAGGCATATACATAACCCTTACTTTCCAATACATCCAGAGCCTGTTCTCTGAGGTGTTCGGGAAAATTTTCTTTCAATGCCTTTTTCTTAGAAATCTCTGTAACATTATAGCCTTTTACATCGCCCATTATCATGACAATCATCCTTTCCAAATTGACAGGTATTCTTTACTTTATGACAACTATTCTTGTCATGAATATAGTATAGCACTGACAAGGAAAGTTGTCAAGCATTTCCGTGAAAGATTATCACAATACACAAAAAACCGCCCCCTCGGAACGGTTTTCTTGATAAAATTATCTAATCATAATGGAGGACAATTGCCCTTTGAAGCCTTAGCACGAACTGCTAAAAACTAACGCATTTCGCACTAAGAGGGCAATTTTCCCCCACACCCCCTTTTTATTACAGCAAATCAGCGATTCGATAAATCATTTCTTCTGTTTTGTCCCATCCAAGACAGGGGTCTGTGATGGACTTTCCATATACTCCCTCATTGACTTTCTGTGCGCCGTCCACGAGATAGCTTTCAATCATAAAGCCCTTAACCATTTTCTTGATGTCGGCATGATGACGGCAGGAATGGAGCACTTCACTCACAATTCTGGGCTGTTCGAGGTACTGCTTTCCAGAATTGGCATGATTGGTGTCAATAATGGCTGCTGGATTGACAAGCCCTTTTTCGACATAGTGATGATACGTCAAGAGCAAATCCTCATAATGGTAGTTTGGCAAGGATTCGCCGTGCTTGTTGACATAGCCACGCAAAATAGCATGAGTTAAGGGGTTTCCGGTGGTGTGAACCTCCCAGCCACGATATAAGAACGTATGGCTTGACTGTGAAGCATAAATAGAATTGAACATAACAGACAAGTCGCCGGATGTGGGGTTTTTCATACCTGCCGGAATGTCCATGCCGCTAACGGTCAGGCGGTGTTGCTGGTCTTCCACACTTCTTGCACCAACAGCCACATATCCGAGCAAATCCGACAAATAGCGGTAATTTTCCGGATAAAGCATTTCATCCGCACAAATAAAACCAGTTTCTTCAATGGCTCTTCTGTGGAGTTTGCGAATAGAAATCAAGCCTTCGAGCATGTCCTCGGCTTTGGTGGGGTCGGGCTGATGAACCATGCCTTTGTAGCCTGTGCCGTTGGTACGGGGCTTATTGGTGTAGATTCTAGGAACAATCATAATTTTATCTTTGACTTTTTCTTGTACATCTGCAAGCCTGTGAATATATTCCATGACAGCATCTTCACGGTCAGCGGAGCAAGGGCCAATAATCAAAACCAGCTTGTCAGATTCTCCGGTGAAAATCTTAGCCAGTTCGGCATCTTTCTGATGTTTCATGAGTTCAAATGCAACGGAAAGCGGATATTCTTTCTTGATTTCCTGCGGAACAGGCAATTTTCTGATAAATTCCATTGACATGGGTAACAACCTCCTGTATATCATTTTAGTTTAGTTTAGACAAGTATATTATACCATGTTTCTGATGATGTGTCAAGAGTTGGTTAGTTTTGTGAATAAAAAGGATATGGGGGAAATTGTACTGTAAAAATTCAGCGCAATTTCCCCCATGAATGATATACTAGCTTAATCCTGTGTGCCATCCATTGTGTAGATAAATTTCACGTTGCCGTCCATGCCATTGCCGAGACCGGAATAAGAGCGATAATCCTTAGAAATATCACCAACAGCCTTGAAGCGTTCAATCAGGTCTTTGATTTCGGTATCATAAAGGTCATTGATATTATCGATAGCTTCGGACTTAAATTCATGCATACCGTCATCCAATTCCTTTGAACCGTCTTTCAGCTTCTGTACACCGTCTGTTAAATCCTTTGTACCGTCATGGAGCTTAGAAATGCCGTCATAAAGCTGAATTGTACCATCAGAAAGCTGTGTTGCACCGTCGGAAAGTTCCTCTGCACCGTTACGAAGTTCATTTGCACCGGAAGCAAGTTTTGAACCACCAGAGGCAAGCTCTGATAAACCGCTATCAAGTTGACCTGCACCACTGGACAATTGACCTAAACCATCATTCAAAGCCTTTGCACCATCTGAAAGCTGTGTCATACCATTGAACAATGTCAAACCGCCATCATCCAACTTTCCTAACCCATCATGCAACGAAATTGCACCATTAGAAAGCTGGTTCAAACCATCTGTCAAAGCTTCTCCACCAGTCCAGAGACGTGACATCCCGTCCGCCAATGCAGAACTACCGGTTTTCAGCTGTCCAAGACCACCATCAAGCGCAACTGCACCATCAGAAAGTTGAGTCAAACCGCCGTTCAATTGTTCACTGCCGTCAGAAAGTTGACCCATACCAGCGGTGAGGGCTGTACTGCCATCTTTCAGCTGTCCAAGACCATTATCAAGCGCAACTGCACCATCAGAAAGTTGGGACATACCGCCGTTTAATTGTTCACTGCCATCAGAAAGCTGACCCATACCAGCAGTGAGGGCTGTACTGCCTTCTTTGAGCTGTCCAAGACCATCATTCAAATTGGATGCACCAGCGGAAAGCTGAGCGATTCCATCAACAAGAGAATCCAGACCGCCTACAAGCTGTGTACTGCCGTTTGAGAATTCTGTTACACCATTGTCCAAAGCGGATGCACCATCAGAAACATTGTGCGCACCTGCCTGTAATTGCTGTGCAGAAGTATAAAGCTGATTTGTACCAGCGGAAAGAGCCTTACCGCCCTCATCAATCGTTGTCAAGCCTTCACTCAAGGAGTTTGCACCCTCATCAGCTGTTGTCAAGCCTTCAGAAAGTGAACCAAGACCAGCTTGTAACTGTGATGCGCCATTCTGTAATTGTGATACGCCATCTTTCAAAGCTCCGCCATCTGTCATAGAATCTGCAATCTGTTGTTGACCTGCAATGGTTTGTTCAAGGGTTGCGATAGCAGTAGCCAATTCTTCGGAGGGCTGTACTTCATTTTCAGCTTGCAGGGAAGCTAACACTTGCTGATTTACTGCAATTGTTGCCTGTAAATTTTCGCTTGCAGAATTCAGACCATCAGAAACGGAATCCAGACCATTGGACAATGTGGAAGAACCTTCACTCAAAGCTTCTGCGCCTTCCTTTGCGGAAGCAATGCCACCTGCTAAAGCTTCTGCGCCTTCTTTTGCGGAAGTAATGCCACCTGAAAGCTGTCCAGCAGATTCACTAATCTGACCAGCACCAGCCGTCAATTGGTCTGTACCATTGGCAAGACTAGCAGAACCATCTTTCAATTGAGATGAGCCATCAGACAAAGATTTCACACCATCTGTCAATGAGCCTGAACCATCTTTCAATTGTCCCATACCTGCTGTCAACTGCTCAAAACCAGCTACCAAAGCGGTAGAACCTTCTTTTGCACTGCCAAGACCTGCATCAAGCTGAGTTGCTCCATCCTTTGCGGAATGGATACCAGCACCAAGAGAGAATGCACCATCTTTCACTTGTGCCAAACCGCCAACCAATTGGCTAGAACCATCTTTTGCACTGCCAAGACCTGCATCAATCTGGTCTGCACCATCCTTAGCGGAATGGATACCAGCACCAAGAGTGAACGCACCATCTTTCACCTGTGCCAAACCGTCAACCAATTGTTCTGAACCATCTTTTGCACTGCCAAGACCTGTGTTAATTTGGTCTGCACCATCTTTCGCCGATTGGATACCAGCCTTTAATGTGGGGGCATTATTCATAATCTGACCGAAACCATCAGTCAGTTGTCCAGAACCACTATAAGCACTGTGAAGACCATCACTCAATGTCTTTGCGCCATCCTTAGCGGAATCAATACCACTCGCAAGAGTACCGCCACCAGATGTTACCTGACCGAAACCATCTATCAATTGAGAAGAACCATCTTTTGCAGAATTCAGCCCATCAGAAAGAGTTTGCGCACCGTCTGCAAGTTCCACTGAACCATCATAAAGCTGAGTTGCACCATCACTCAATTGACTTGCACCGCTCTTTAATTCCTTTGAACCATCAAACAACTGATTGACACCATCTGTTAAATCACCAACACCGCCGGAAAGCTGGTCAATGCCATCATAAAGCTGTGTTGTACCATCGCAGAGCTGATTTGCAGCATCATTCAATTCATTGATTTTTTCCTGCAATTCATCCAGAGAATCTGTCTTATCAAAATCAATATCATTGAAAATTTCATTAGAAACAACTGTCATAGTACCCTGCATTTCGAAATTCTGTACATCTGCCTCAATCGTGAAAGATTCCGGAATTTCCATATCAAAATTTTCCATTTCATCCAGCCCAAGACTTTCTGCAAGGGAAGGAAATGCCATACCGACAACAATCATTTTTTCTCCATCTGAAATCACTCTGCCATTGGTAACAGTGACATTTTGGAAAACATCATTACTTAAAATTGCGGTACTTGCTGCCATGAATGGGACAGCGATTCTTCTGTCTTTTCCGTTGACGGTTTGAGTGACTACTGCATTGTTAGTATAGGTGTATTCAATGACAAGGTGTCCGCTTTTACCTTTGATGTCATTCAAGGAAACACGTCTGCCATCTAATGTATAAGTTACATTGACATCAACAGGGAGCGTTTCATTGCTTTGACCCTTGTAGTAAATATCATTTCCACCTGCAAACCATGTCAAATCCTCTCCACTTTGTGCAAAAGTCTCATCACCTTTGACATTCTGGATATTGGACAGAGTGGAAACATCTGCAATATTCCCTAAGGCTTTCGGGTTTTTGAGCCAATCACTGACGATAATATCACGAATGGTAGAATCACTATTACAAAGTACATACACAGTTTCAGATTTGAAGGGCTGACCATCAGCAGAAACACGCTCTGTAATGGTTTTTTCTTGTACGACAGGAGTTTCTGTTTCCACTGTATCAGTATTGATAGCGGATGCATTGTGCCTCTGTGAAAATGCATAAGCACCAGTTGTACCAGCAGAAATCGCAATCGCTACGGAACAAGCAATCATTTTTTGATATTTTTTCATAAGTCATACACTCCTTTTCATTCAAGCGGAAACAGGTTTTGTCTGGACAGTTTTCGGATGATTTGAGTTTTTGGGGTTACTGTCCTTTGAAATAAAGCCTGCACTGGTTTTACAGATAACTTTATCAAGTAATACAAACAAAGACGGAAGAACGGTCAATACAACCACCATGGAAATCAATGCTCCTCTTGCCAATAACATACAAAGGGAAGAAATCATTCCAATTGTGGATACCAATGCAACGCCGATTGTTGCTGCAAAGAATCCCATTGCTGATACAATGACCGACTTCATAGAAGTTGCTAAGGCAATCTTGACAGCTTCCATTTTTTCTTTACCGGAATAACGTTCTGAACGGTATCTTGTTGTCATTAAGATAGCATAGTCAACCGTTGCACCTAATTGAATTGTACCAATGACTACAGAGGCAACAAACGGAAGAGATTCGCCGATATAATAAGCAGCTCCTAAATTTATCATGATTGCCAATTCAATGACAGCTACCAAAATCACAGGCAATGTCACGGAACGGAATGTGAATGCAATGATAAAGAAAATGACTGCAATCGAAAGAATACTTACTACTTTGAAGTCATGGGCTGTAATGGTAATCAGGTCTTTTGTGGCTGGTGCTTCACCAATCAATAAAGCATTTTTATCATATTTCTGAATGATAGCATTCAGCTTATCAACCTGTGTATTGACAGCATCAGAAGCGACTTTATAATCTGAACCAATCATCATCAATTGATAGTCACCAGAAACGAGGGACTCTTTCATTTTCTCCGGAATAATTTCCTCTGGAATGGCTGTGCCAACAATGGAATTAAATGCAAGTGTGAACTGTACACCGTCCACCTTTTTCATTTCGCTCATCATCTGATTGACGGTCTTGGCATCAAGGCTGGAATCCATCAACAACATATGTGTACTATTCATGCCGTAATTTTCGGAAAGTTTTTCATTGGCGATAACACTATCCAGTGTTGCTGGTAAGGTACTATCCAAATTGTAGTACACATCATAACTTTCATAGCCGTAGAATGCTGGGAACAATAACACAATTCCGATTGTCAAGAACAATGCAAAGTGCTTTGTGATGAATGCAGGGACTTTCTCAAAATCGGGGAGAAATTCTCTGTGGGAAGTCTTTTCGATTGCCTTGTCGAAAATCAGAATCATTGCCGGAAGGACTGTTACACAAGCAATAACACCAAAAACTACGCCCTTCGCCATGACAATTCCTAAGTCAAGACCTAATGTGAAACTCATGAAACACATTGCCAAAAATCCAGCCACTGTAGTAAAGGAACTGCTGACTACGGAAGAAACCGTTACTGCAATTGCATGAGCCATTGCTTCATCTTTATCGCTGTATGTGCCTTGCATTTCCTTGTAACTGTGCCAAAGGAAAATAGAATAGTCCATGGTAACACCTAACTGCAATACCAAACTTAATGCCTTTGTCAGGAAGGAAATTTCCCCAAGGAAGAAATTTGTTCCCATGTTCCAAACAATCGCAATCCCGATACTTGCCATAAAGAAAACCGGAATCAGGAAAGAATCCATTGCAACAGCAAGAACGATACTTGTCAAAATGACTGCAACCACTGCATAAAGCAATGTTTCACTGTCGGAAAGATGTTTCATATCCGTTGTGATGGCACTCATGCCGGAAATGTAACACTGTTTGGAGGTGATAGCTCTCATTTCGTCGATGGCATCCATGGTCTTATCTGCGGAAGTGGTATCTTCAAAGAAGACAATCATTAAAGTGGAATCACCAGAATTGAACTTGTCAAAAAGTTGTTCGGGAAGGATTTCCTTCGGAATGGAAAGGTCTACTTTAGAAGCATAGGAAAGAACCTCCGCCACTCCATCTACATTTTCCAATTTTTCCGCAACCTTTTTAACATCCTTATCCGGCATCCCTTCCACAATCACAAAAGAGAAACCGCCTTTTCCGAAATCATCTTTCAAAATGTCCTGACCTACCATAGTACTGAGGTCTTTCGGCAAATAGGAAAGAATATCATAGTTGACTCTTGTATTCAGATAGCCAATTGCTGAAGGAATCAGCAACAAAAGCCCAATCAACAATATCAGGATTTTATGTTTGACTATCTTTTCACCAAATTTCTGCATATGTCATCCAACCTTTCTATTTTGTCTAAGATTTTATCCTTTACCAATAGTATAATACAAAAATGACCATTAGTCAATACCTTTTTGCCAAAAAAACTGACTAGAGGTCATATTTTTGTATGAATGCACAAAAATACGCAGTGAAATTAGTGACTAATGGTCAGTTTTTAGTACTTGACACAAAAGCAGATTTGGGGTATAATGAAAAGTAGGTAAAAGCGTACAAAACTTTTTAAGAAGGTGACAATTATGGGGAAATTAGAAGCCAATAAGCGCATGAAAGAAAATTCTTTGCTCAATACTGCTTTTGAATTCTTTACCACGAAAGGATTCAGTAAAACGTCAATTTCGGATATTGTTGGTCATGCTGGAGTTGCCAAAGGCACATTTTATCTTTACTTTAAGGATAAATACGACATTCGTAACAGATTGATTTGTCACAAGTCGGGGCAATTGTTTCATATGGCGGTCACGGATTTACAAGCACGCCCAGACTATGAAACCATGATTTTTGAAGATAAGCTGATTTTCATTGTCAATCATATCATCAATCAGCTCAATGAAAATCAGGAGCTTTTGACGTTTATTTCCAAAAATTTAAGTTGGGGTGTTTTCAAAACCGCCCTGACAACCCCCATCACAGATGATAATGATGTGAATTTCGCTGATATTTACCATGAAATGTTATCTGATGCGCCTTATTATTTCCGAGAACCAGAAATTATGCTGTTCCTGATTGTGGAACTGGTTTCAGGGGCTTGCTATTCTGCGATACTTTTTCAAGAGCCTTGCAATCTGGAAGAACTCAAACCGCATTTGTATGAAAGCATTCGCCTTATCATTCAGGCACATAAAGCCGGCGAAAAACAACCACCAGAACAAGAGAAAGTCTGCTGAAAATGCAGACTTTCTTATCATATGCCTATTTTTCGAGAAGTGTTCCCAGTAAACCAATGCAACCGGATTCAATTTCCTGATATGCCTTTGTGAAATTTCTGGTATACCATGGGTCGTCAACCTCTGCGCCTTTTTTTCCGGCGAATTCCAATAATAGATGTATTTTGTGTTCAGGGTCATGGGGGAAAATCCGGCAGATGTTGAGTAAGTTGCTCCTGTCCATCACAAGAAAAAGGTCATACTTCTCATAATCGCTTTTCTGGAGCTGAACCGCATATTTCCCCTCACAGGAAATCCCATGCTTGGCAAGTTCACGCTTTGCAGAGGGATAAACAGGGTTTCCGATTTCCTCACGGCTTACCGCACTGGATGCAACCATGTGCAGATGAGCAATTCCATTTTGTTCCAGCAAATTTTTCAAGATAAATTCACCCATTGGAGAGCGACAAATATTACCGTGACATACAAACATAATTTTCATGGGCATTCCCTCATTGTAAATAATTAGCAGGGTAAACGCTTTGCTTTTTGGAAACATTGGGATTGTAGTAAGATTCATTGGTGAAATCTCCAATCCTCACAGCAAATACAACACAACGGATTCCATCACTCGCACCAGAATTGCAAGTCTGCAATACTAACAAGTTATCTTGATTATCTTTCGGAATCTCTACCCCATCCCCATACCATACTGTGGATGTACTCTTGATAGCATCATAATAATAACGGAAAGTGGGACGGTTCATGCTGATATAATTCCAATATTCAAAGCTTGCACCAGCTTCCCCATAAATGACATTGCACGAAATCACACGATATAAATAACGGTGGTCAACAGATGCCATTTCAATATAAGGATGACTAAACCCCCAACTAGCAGATTTGTAATTTTTGATAGCATGGAACATCGAACCATTTCCCATATTATGACCATATAACAGGGCATTATCTGTCTTATCTAAATTACAGCGATAGTCCGCAAAAATCGCCCCTGCATGGCTGTAAGCTCCACTTGAACTATGATTCACATAATAATCGTTATCGGCAGATTGCATAATTGGGTAATTGACAACAGTATCCGGCACACGAATCCAACCAATGGCATCAGGATTTCCGTTATGATTTGCCTGTACTGTTGCCATATTGATAGTCATGTGATAAGTCGGCAGTGGTTCTTCCTCTGGTTCTGCGGGCGGTTCTGTTGGTGGCTCAGTAGGCTCAACCCAAACATAAGCACTCCTGTCAAGCAGGGGGGTAACTTTGGAGATAGAGGCAGGGATTGCCCTTGAAGGAAGTTTGAAACTTAACGCTGTCCCCAGAGCTAAAAAACATACACTCCCCGCAAGCAAAAACAATACCGCCAGAAAAATCATCCACACTTTATGTTTCTTTGTTTCGTTCATCTTGACGGACTCCTTTCAAAAAGCAATTCTATACCTATTATTATACTAGAAAATGGAAACATAGTCAAGAGAAAAATTTTTCTCAAAAAAATTATTTTTTTCGAAAAAACACTTGACAAATCAAAAAAGATGTGGTATAATATAAAAGCTGTAGGACAAACGGCAATGTTTGGATGCAGTTTCTCAATGGCGGTATAGCTCAGCTGGCTAGAGCACTTGGTTCATACCCAGGGGGTCGGCGGTTCAAGTCCACCTACCGCTATTATTTACGGCGCGTTGGTCAAGTGGTTAAGACTCCGCCCTTTCACGGCGGCATCATGGGTTCAAATCCCGTACGCGTCACTTGGAGTTTCCTGAATGTCGGGAACGATGTTCAGGAAATTTTCTTTCAAAATCAAATCTATGGCGCGTTGGTCAAGTGGTTAAGACTCCGCCCTTTCACGGCGGCATCATGGGTTCAAATCCCGTACGCGTCATTCCATACGTGTCGCTCAAAAAATCCTGAATGTCGGAAACGGCATTCGGGATTCTTCCATTTTTTAGAATGACAAAATATTATCATTTGCGAAATAAATTTCTCTAAAAAGTTAAGATTTATTTAAATTCTGTAATAATGCTTGACAGTATGATTGTGATTATGGTATACTTGAACTGTATTATAGAGAATCATACATTGATATACATATAATAAGGGAGGATTCCAAAATGAAAAAAAGTCTCACAAGAATAACTGCTGTCCTCACAGCTGCAATGGTTCTGACTGTATTAACAGGATGTTCCAAAAACTCACAAGATGGGGGAAACAATGGCAATAGCGAAAACAATGGAGTTACCAATACTTCCGGAGATAAAAGCAATCCTTTGCAAGTATCACTTGAACATTCCTATTCTTCTGAAAGGGTGAATATTGATGGAATCGGAGAAGCTGGCGACTTTTATCAAATTGGTGACAATTTCCTGATTGCAAGCTATGACAATGAAACTTATGACGAAAAGTTTTTCATTTATCATCCAGCAGATGGCACAACAACAGAATTCAAATTCAGTTACCCTGAAACCCTTCCAAAGGATGAAGAAGCTTGGAATATGGCAGGTTTCCCGACTGAGGATAATACTTTCTGTGTGATTTACGGTCATTCTAAGAACACCATTGATGCAAACGGAGATTACAATTATGAAAATCTCGGTTATGTCATGGATGTTTACGACATGGACATGAATGTGATAGAAACCAAAGAGCTTGCAATTGAAGATGATATGAATTTTGGTGAAATTTTCCCTGCCTCTGATGGTAACTATTATGTCACCATCTGGGATAATAACACCGGAAACCAAACTCTTGCCATATTTGATAAAGATTTTCAGCAAATCGGAACAATTGGCGGAAATTATAACTATTTGCAAGGGGTTTACCGCCTGAAAGATGGTTCAGACTGTGTTTGTTATCAGGATGATACATGGAATATGGTCATGGGAAAAATTGACCCTGAAACAAACGAAATCACTAAAATTGACATTGCAGGAATCACCCCATGGTTTAACCAATGCTTTGCTTCTACAGATGATAACTATGATATTTATATCAGTGATTCTACTGCAATTTATGGCATTAACCTTACCAAAGGAACAACTGAAGAAGTTGTTAATTGGATTAACTCCGATTTCATTGGAAATTATGTCAATAATGTTTGTCAGCTAAGTGATGGAAAATTCATGATTTCCAGCAGTGATGCAAGTTATACCCATTCCGAAATGTGGAAGCTTACCCCTCGTGACCCCTCAGAATTGCAAAACGTCAAATTATTGAGCCTTTCCACATTTTACCCGAATGACAATATTTTACAGGCTGTCAATACATTCAACCGCAGTAACGATGAGTACAGAATAGGACTGTATGACTATTCTAAACTTTTGGATAATACCGGAGATAATTATGATGAAATCTTGGAGAAATTCAAAAATGATATGACCTCCGGTATTGTGGCAGATATTATCTGTACAGATTCCATTCCCTATGAATCTCTTGCAAATAAGGGCATTTTTACCGATTTGACAGAACGTATCAACGCTCTGGATTCCAGCAAATATTTCACGAATGTATTTGATGCCCTCAAATATGGTGATAGATTGTATCGCATGGGATTTAGTTTCAATGTTCACACCTTGGAAGGCAAAACTGAATTTGTTGGTGATAAGCAAGGAAAGACCATCACAGAATATCTTGATATGATTCAGAATCTCCCTGAAGGAATGAACGCTTTCTCCGGCGACATGACAAAAAACTATGCATTATATCAACTTGCTGTTTCAAATTTGAATACCTTTGTGGATGTCACAAATCATACCTGCACATTCAATTCCCCTGAGTTCCTGCGTTTGCTGGAATTTTGCAATACTTACCCTGATGAAAACAGCACAGAACAAAGAACTGATGAAGAATGGGAGAAATATTGGGCTGATGAAGCTTACCAGTATATCAATAATCAAACACTTTTGCATGATGTTTATCTTTCAGATTTGCGCTCTGCCTATCAAGAGAGAATGCAGTATTTCGGCGAAGACCCTGTTACTTTTGTAGGTTTCCCGACTTCTGATGGAAATGGAAACGGCGGTATTATCTCCTTTAATGGTACGGTTGCCATTTCTGCCAATACCGCTTACCCTGACCAGTGCTGGCAATTCTTGGAAAGTATGCTCAGTGAGGATTATCAGGAGTCTTTAAGCTGGTCAATTCCTGTCAGCCGTCAGGCATTTGACAAGATGGCACAAGAATCCATGAAGCCCCAGACCTACAAGGACGAAAACGGTAATATTGCCAATGTTCCCTTAACTGTCTACCGTGGTAGCGAAGAAATCAAATGCCCCGATATGCCACAGTCTTTCATTGATGGGATTCAATCTTATATTGAAGGCATCACGGTTGGCGAATACCTTGATAATACCATTTTGAACATCATCACCGAAGAAGCCGGAATGTATTTTTCAGGCGACAGCACTTCACAGGCTGCGGCGGATATGATTCAGAGCCGTGTCAGCATCTACCTTTCTGAACAGTCTTGAAATTAAGGGGCATTGTCCCCCATTGAAATAGAAAGGAGCAGTGAAAATACTGCTCCTTTTTTGCTATGCTTATTTGTTAAGTAATGCTCTTTTCAGTAACGCAAGGTCAATGACGTTCACAACGTTGTCACCGTTGAGGTCATATTTCAGCGGTGCGCCTTTTCCGGATTTGAGGGCTTTATGCAAGGCTATCACATCAGCAACAGAAAATTTCTCTGATTCGGTATCATTGAAGTGAATGACAACATCATCTAAAACATCATTTCCATACTCAATTGTGATTTCATTCCATTGCTTCTCTGTCCCTGCATAATAAATTTCTTCCAAACTGGGGCATTCATCAAAAGCATTATTTCCAATTGTTGTCACACCTTCAGGGATGGTGACTTTCATCAATCTGCCACACGAATAAAAAGTATATGGTTCAATGCTCGTAATTCCCTCCGGAAGCACAATTTCCGTTAATTCTTCACAGTAAGCAAATGCTTCCCAACCAATTGTTGTCACACCATCCGGAATATGGATTGATGATAATTCAGAACAAGCCCAAAAGGCTTGATTTCCAATTGTTGTCACAGTATCAGGAATCAGGATAGTATGCAAGTCATGAACGCCATCAAAAGCCACATCTTCAATGCGTGTAACAGGCAAATTTTCAATTTCTGTTGGAATTTCAAGACTTTTTACCGTGGAATCCTCATAACCGCAAATTCCAATATATCTGCCATACTTATAATAGTACCATCCTTTGTAATTTTTCTGACTTAATGCGCTTGCTGTCAATTCCGCTTGTGAAAAGTCCGCCTGTTTGGGAATGATTGCCCCCATCCCGAACACCATAGCGCAAGCCAATAAACCAGCTGTCAAACGTTTGTACTTCATAGTCTCAAATCCTTTCATTTTAAATTTGTTGATATATTACCAATCATCCAAATACCATATGTACATTATACAAAAAAAAAAAACGTCAAGTGTTTTTTGTAATTTCCTACAAAAATCTGTATTTTGAACAAATTAGCGGTCTGTAATTTATTGAAAATTAATAAAATAGCTCCGACTCATTGTCGGAGCTATTGTTGAATCAAACTTATCAATCTGAAATAATTTCGAACATCCCCATCATGCCGGAAACTTTCGTTCCAATGTCGCAACCCATCGGCAAGAGAGCCATAGCAACTTGAAAGAGTTCGTCATTGTCTGCGTCCAATTGTTTCAGAAAGGCATAATCTCCCTGAATTTCCTGAATGATATAGTCATGAGATTCCATTTAATTCACCTCGCTTTCTGCAACTTTCTTGAGTTCCATCCTTGCATTTTCAAGCATCAATTCACTAGGATTTTCCCCACCCATAATACGAGCGATTTCCTGTACACGTCCATCAAAATCCAGTAAGTGAACGTTGGTAACAGTGCGGTTATTTTCGTCATGCTTTTCAATCATGTAGTGAGTATCTGCCATGACAGCAATCTGTGAAAGATGTGTCACACATAAAACCTGTCGGCTTCGACTGATTTCACGGAGTTTGACCCCGATTTTCTGCGCCGCCTTACCGCTGACACCGGTGTCGATTTCGTCAAAAATCAATGTCGGGATGCTGTCACGGTCAGCAATGACGGATTTTAATGCAAGCATAATTCTGGACAATTCACCGCCGGAAGCGATTTTTGAAATGGGTTTGGGAGTTTCGCCCTTATTAGCGGAAATCAGGAACGTGATAGAATCCATGCCCTGAATGGTGAGCTTTCCTTTTTCCTGTGCGATACTCAAAATGACGTTAGGCATATCCAAGAAGCGTAATTCTCCTGTGACACGCTCCACAAATTTTTCAGCAGTTTGTTCCCGATAACTGGAAAGAGCGTGTGCTTTTTCGGTGACATCATTGAGGAGGTGTTCTTTTTGTGCCTGTAAGGTTTGAATACGTTCGCTGTCGCTATGCATGGAATCGAGTTCTATTTGTGCATTTTCATACATGGACAATAATTGTTCAAAGTCGCAGAAAAACTGTTTTTCTGCCACTCTGATAGCATGGTAGCGATTACGCATATTCTGCAATTTCTCTTCATCAAGGCTGATAGTATCCGCCATTCCGGAGAGTTCTTCCGCAATGTCCTTGACTTCAATCAAGACGGCATTCAACCGCTCCATGAGTTCATTGGTGTGGGGGTAAACGTCTTCAATCTCACGGAGCTGTTGCATGGCATTTTCTACCAAATCAGTAACACCCTCATCAGCAGAGAGCATACCGGAAGCATTGGATAAACAGGATATAATCTGTTCGGAGTTTTCGGCTTGCATGAGGGCATTTTCCAGCTCTTCTTCTTCATTGGGCTTGGGATTGAGTGCGCCGATTTCGGAAATTTGTTTCTGTAGAATGGCGGTTCTTTGTTTGCGGTTTTGTTCTTCCCGTTTGAGTTGATTCAATTCACGAGAGACGGCTTGCAATTCTCTGAAAGATGCCTGATAAGCCTGCAAAAATGATTCATCTCCGCCGAATTCATCCAACACCTGTAAATGATGTTCCGGATTCAATAAAATCTGATTGTCATGCTGTCCATGAATGGAAATCAAAAGCGTACCAATTTCACGCAACGCCGAAACAGAAGCCGTTTTACCATTGATACGTCCAATGCTTCCCCCATCTGCACGGATTTCACGAGTCAATGTGATTTGTCTTTCTTCACAAGAAAGCCCCATTGTTTCCACCAAATTGACAACATCATCCTGCAAATTCGTAAACAATGCCGTAATTGTCGCACGTTGACAGCCTGTCCTCACCCAATCTTTGGAAACACGCTGACCCAATACAGCTTGAATGCCGTGTATCAGAATGGATTTACCTGCACCAGTTTCACCCGTGAATACATGAAATGCATTCTGGAAGCTGATACAGGCTTTTTCAATGACTGCCAAATTTTCTATATATAGTTCTTCTAACATACTCTCACCTGTTTTGAATTTTCTCATTCAGCTCCACACAAAATTTTTTTGCCTGTTCATTCGTTCGGAGCAATATGAAAATGGTATCATCTCCGGCAATTGTCCCCACAATATCCGGACGCTGAACGCTATCCAACATGGTACAAACTGCCTGTGCTGTGCCAACCTGACAGCGTACCACTGTAATATTTCCAGCAAAATCCACTGAAACAATATGATTCGAAAATAAGCCATCTTGTGGAATGGAAATTTCCGACTGTACATAATGATAAGTTCCATGCTCATCCGCTTTTTTCATCAGGTTCAATTCACGAATATCACGGGAGATTGTCGCCTGTGTGACCGGAAAGCCTTGTTCTTTCAAAAGCTCCTGCAACATTTCCTGATTCAAAACAGTATGATTACGAATGATTTTCAATATTTCCCTTTGTCGAGCCTGTTTCATGAAATGCCTCCATTATGAAAAACCTTTGATAGACTGCATCAATTTTCGATTGACTGCATCATAAAAACCGCCATTCCGCAGATTGATTAACGAAATGCTATGCTTTGATTTGACAATATCCAACCTATCACCCAATGGGAACGGAATCGGCTTTTCTCCATCTGCACTCAACAGAATATTTCTGCTGTCCCTTGCGGTGTGCTGAATTGTGATTCTACGGTCAGACGACACCAAAAGCGGACGATTAAACAGCGAATGCGGACAAATAAACGTCAATTCAATGCACGAAAGCTCCGGTTCTAACAGAGGACCTCCGGCGGAAAGTGCATAAGCCGTTGAACCTGTGGGAGTACTGCATACAATTCCATCTGCACGGTAACGACCAATCAAATTATCATTCGAACATACCGTGAAATCGAATACTTTCCCATATAAACCAGACACTGCAATATCATTTAGTGCCGTGAACGTCTGCACATTGTTTCCATGCTTCAAAGCCCCTTCCATCATCATTCGGGGAGAAAGGTCATATTCGCCACGAAATAACCTGCCCAATTCGTCAAGTTCGTCGGTTTCCAATCCAGCCATAAAGCCCAATGTTCCGGTATTGATACCCAAAAGCAAAGCCTTTGAACCAATCATTTCTTTTGCACAGCGTAACATCGTGCCATCTCCGCCAATAGCTACCACAATATCCATTCTGTGAACCATTGCCGGAAAATAATCATACTTGATGCATGAAAACACCGTAAATTCTGCCCGACAGCTATTGTCAACCCAAATTTCACCGCCGAATTGATGCAGTCTTGCAATCACTTCTTTTGCACAGGAAAGTGCATTCTTTTTCTGAAAATTTGGATAAATCGCAATTCTAAGCATATCAACCTCTCAATCCTGTCAATTTTACCAAAGAATCAAAATCCGGCAATCCATTTTCAGCGGAATGATTCTTTGTCAAATATGCCAAATATTCAATGTTTCCGCTTCCCCCCTGTACCGGAGAAATACAAACCCCCTGCACCTGAAAACCGATTTCCTGCGCAAAGGCTGTAACTTCCTGTAAAACCTGTCTATGTGCCTTTGCAGATTTCACAATTCCATGCTTCCCGATATTCTGCCGACCTGCTTCAAACTGTGGCTTGATGAGTGCCACACATTCCGCCTTTTCTGCCAACAATCGATAAACAGACGGCAATACCAATTTGAGGGAAATAAAGGAAACATCAATTCCGCAAAAATCCGGCATTTCCGGCAAACTTTCCACAAAACGGATGTCAGTATTTTCTAAATTGACAACTTTTGGATTTTGGCATAAACTCTCATCTAACTGCCCTTTTCCCACATCAATTGCATAAACCAATTCTGCCCCATTTTGTAACATACAATCCGTGAAACCGCCTGTTGATGCGCCTACATCCATACAAATGCGATTTTTGACGGAAATCGGGAAATTTTGTAAAGCACCCTCCATTTTTAAACCGCCACGCCCGACATATTGCAAATCGTCCGACAGTGACAGAACGTCCGTTTCCTTTACTATGACAGAAGCTTTTTGCAGGGGATTTCCATTGAGGGTGACTTTTCCCTCTGCAATGAGCATTTTTGCCCTTGAACGGCTTTTACAAAGTCCACGCTCTGTCATAGCAATATCAGCTCTTATTTCCATAGGCATAAATATACCGGCATACAGCGTGTTCAGAAAGTTCCGCCTTTTCCAGCAATGCCGAGACAGAAGCCTGTTTCAGGAATTTATTCGCAGATACACGAACAAACCGACCTGTAAAGCCGTACTGTGCCAACAATGACCCGAAAATGGTAGAAATCCCACCGTAACCACTGCTTTCTTCAAAGAAGATAACAACCCGATAACGGAGGGCTTTTTCTATCAATTCTTCTTCAATGGGGAAAATTCTTGTCAATTTCAAAAGGCTTGTCTGATAACCGCTTTTGGCACAAGTTTCATGTGCTTTCCAAAGTGATTGATATACTCGCCCATAGGAAATCAGAAGCAAATTGGAATTCATTTCCGTCAAGCAGTAATCCGTATTACAATGTTCCTTGGGAAAAGTCAAATCTTTTTCATTTCCTCTTGGATAGCGAACCGCCGTCAAAGCCTTGTCTTCAAAAATGGCTCGATTCAAGCAGTATTTCAATTCGTCATAACCAGCCGGCGAATATATCACCGTATCTGGAATGGATGTCAACATTGGTACATCAAACATTCCCTGATGGGTTTCGCCGTCTTCTCCAACAATTCCGGCACGGTCAATCCCTAATACCACATGTAAACCGCCAATGGAAACATCATGTATTAACTGGTCATATGCCCTCTGTAAAAAGGTGGAATACACTGCAAATACTGGTATCATTCCAGCACTTGCCAAACCCGCTGAAAAGGTGACGGCGTGTTGTTCGGCAATTCCCACATCATAGAAACGTTCGGGAAATTCCTTCTCAAAGTATTGCAAGCCTGTCCCATATTCCATGGCTGCGGTAATCGCACAAATACGCTTATCTGTCCTTGCAAGCCGTGTTAATTCTTTCCCGAATTCAGAGGAATAGCAATCATCTCCCGAAACTTCCGGATTCCCTGTCATAATATCAAATCTGGATACCCCATGAAATCGGCTTGGATTTTCTTCAGCTGGTGGGTAATCTTTCCCCTTGACGGTACATACATGCACAAATACAGGGGCTTCATAAAGTTTCGCCGTGCGGAGAACTTCTTCCAATTCCTGTTGATTATGTCCATTGACTGGCCCTAAATACACAAATCCCATCTGTTCAAACATTGTCGCCTGTTTCATGACAACACGCTTGAAACTGTCCTTTGTTTTTTTCAGTACCTTGATGGTTGGCATTCCCACAGCAGGAGTATTGAGTAAATTTCGTTCCAGTTCCTTTTTTTTGAGAACATAGCCCTCTTTTTCACGGATGGAACGCAAATATCCTGAAACTGCCCCAACATTTTCAGAAATTGACATATGATTATCATTGAGAATGACAATCAGATTTTTCATTTTCTCTTTACCGCCATTATTCAGCCCTTCAAAAGAAAGCCCCCCTGTCAATGCACCATCACCAATCACGGCAATCACATGATGATTGTCACCATTCAGGCGCATTGCTTCCGCAATTCCACAAGCTGATGAAATTGATGTACTGCTATGACCACTGATAACAATATCATGAGGGGATTCCTCCGGTTTGGGAAATCCGGAAATACCGTTTTCTTTACGGATTGTCCGGAATTCCTTCAATCTTCCTGTCAAAATTTTATGAGTGTAACATTGATGCCCCACATCCCAGATAATTTTATCTTGTGGGGAGTCAAAAACCCTATGCAGTGCAAGAGTTAATTCTACTGTGCCGAGATTGGATGCAAGATGTCCGCCATTATGGGAGATGGTACGAATTAAAATACTGCGAATATCCTTGGCAATTTTCCGGCACTGGTAGTAATTCAATTTTTTCAGGTCTTGCGGTAATTGTAAATCCTGCAAACGCAGTTCATTATTATATTGATTCGTATTTTCCATAATATTCTTATTACAAAGGAATGAATGCACCGATTCCAATTCCCAGAATCGCACCGCATACCACCTGTAAAGGGGTATGCCCCAATAATTCCTTGAACTCCTTTTTTCTGGTATCGTCAGTACCGTCTTGTGCGAAAAGACGGGTCATAATTTCATTTAATTGCTTTGCGTGTTTTCCAGCTTCTAAACGAACATTAGCAGCATCATACATGACAATTGCCCCCAGCACAAACATAATGGCAACAGCGGAACTATCCCAACCCTCTACTCTTCCAGTTGTCACAAATGCTGCACATACTAAGGCTGAATGAGAACTCGGCATTCCTCCCGAACCATACAGCCTTTCTAACTGCACATTTGCATTCTGTACAAAATAAAGGATGAATTTCAACACCTGTGCTGCTGCCCATCCTAAAACTCCAGCTACTAATATCGGATTATATACCATCAAATTCCACCGCCTTTTATTTGACACGTTTCAGAAGTTCATCTGTCAAATCATGCAGAAATTCCAGATTTTTCGCTTCTGCAAAAGCTGTATCCAGCTGTGAATGTGCTTGCTTTGTCAATTCTCCTGCATAAATTTTCGCTTTTTCAATCCCCAATAATGTGACAAATGTTGTCTTGTTTTCTTCTGCATCACTGCCAATGGGTTTGCCGAGTTCCTCTTCTGTACTGGTAACATCAAGAATATCATCAATGACCTGAAATGCAAGTCCTACCAATAACCCATAATTTCCGGCTGCCACAAATTGCCTTCTTGTGCCATTGCCACAAAGACAACCCATTCTGCAAGCAGCCGCCATCAATGCGCCCGTTTTCCCACTGCACATGGTCTGCAATTCCTGAACCGTTACTTGTTCCTGTGTTTCAAATTGCATATCCATCTGTTGACCGCCAACCATACCATTTGCACCCTCAAACGTAGAAAGCGTACTAATCAACATAACTTTCTGGTCAGCAGTCAAATTAGTATCTGCTGTAAGAATGGCGAACGGCGCACAAATTAACGCATCTCCTGCCAAAATGGCGGTTGCTTCTCCAAATGCCTTATGACAGGAAGGTTTTCCCCTGCGCATATCATCATTATCCATTGCTGGCAAATCGTCAAAAATCAAGGAAGATGTATGAGTCATTTCCATTGCACAGGCGGAAGAATCCGCCTTTTCCAATTCACCGCCACACGCTTCACAGAATGCATAAATCATAGCCGGACGGATTCTTTTTCCGCCTGCGGTCAAAGAATGGCGCATTGCTTGATAAAGCTTTTCGATGCTCAAACCGTTTGCATTTTGTTCCATCTGTGAAACTTGTGTTTCCATATATTTTTCAACCCGCTCAGCATAAGCGGAAACTTTTTCCATGACTTTGCTCATTGTCCTGTTACCTCATTTCCGGAAGGCTGTCCCTGAATCGTCTGCACCTGTAAGACAGCTTCCTGTAATATTTTATGACACTCTGCGGAAAGTTCCATTCCCTCACTGTAAAGCTTAGAAGCCTCTTCAAGGGAAAGCTGCTCATTTTCGAGACGTTTGGTAATTTCCGCTAAGCGTTTCATTTTATCTTCATAACTCATTTGATGCTCTCCACCTTTGCTGTAATTGTTCCATCTGCAAGACGGATTCTGACGGAATCGCCATCTTTCACATTTTTGACAGAAGAAAGAAGGCGGTTGTCTTCCTGATAAACTGCGGCATAACCACGCTGTAAAATTTTCATGGGGTCAAGCTGAATCAATTTTTCCTGCTGTGCCTGATATTGTACCATTTTCCGGCTCAAATAGCCATTCATAGCATGGTTAAGTTGTTGGGTGGTACGTTGTAATTGTTCCTGCTGGATTTTCAGCCGGTAATCAGGGCGGTACAGTGCCAACCGATTCCGCAAGGAAACAAGCTGATTCTGCTGACCCTGCAAATAATTCATATATGCCCCTTGTAAATGCGCCTGCTCCTGCTGTGTCCAGCCGTGCAACGTCGATAAATCCGGAACAGATAATTCCGCAGCTGCGGAAGGAGTGGGCGCACGTCTATCAGCGACCGCATCCGCAATGGTAAAATCTACCTCATGCCCCACCGCTGAAATGACAGGCGTTTGACAATGGTAAATTGCATAGGCGACATTTTCGGCATTGAATGCCTGCAAATCCTCTGACGAACCGCCACCACGTCCCACAATCAGCACATTGCAATGTTGTGTATCAGCGAATGTAATTGCCCTTGCAATGGAATCAGGGGCTTGTTCGCCCTGTACCAATACAGGAAATAATTTCACTTTTACAATGGGGCATCTTCTGTTCAAAATATTCAAAATATCCTGCAATGCTGCCCCAGTCGGAGAAGTGATAACTCCAATGGTTTCCGGCAAAAATGGGAGTTGTTTCTTAATGTCCTCACGGAAAAGCCCCTCTTTGCGGAGTTTTTCTTTGCGCTGTTCCAATTCCAGCGCAACCATTCCCAAACCTTCCGGCTGAATGCTGAAAGCCTTTATCTGGTAATATCCACCAGCTTCATAGACCGTCAACGCACCATCGACAATCACTTTCATTCCATTTTGTGGACGAAAGCGCAGACTTCCGGTCATATTACGGAACATCACCGCACGGATAACGCTGTTATTTTCTTTCAGCGAAAAATAATAATGTCCGGAGGAATGCGCTGTAAAATTAGAAATTTCTCCTCTGATGAGAACACGCTTTAAATTATCATCCCCATTGATTTGAGAGGCAATATAGCGGTTAATTTGTGAAACTGTCAAAATTTCCATACTTTTGCTCCTTCCGTACAGATAGCCGCATAAATCGCCGTACCTGTTGCATTATCGCAGGAAAATTGAGGTTCTGCGAAGGATGCATTTTCAATTTCCAGAAATTGACGAATCAACTTATCTGCCATGACACCACCAGCATATAATACCGGAGTTTCGGGAAATTCTGTAAGAACGGCTTTTGTCATTTCCTGTAATACCATACCAACCGCAGTCAAACAAAATTTTGCTGTATCGGGCATACTTGCCCCATCATCCAGCATTTTCCGGCATTGGTTCTCCAATCCAGAAAGACAGCAATTTTTCCCTTTCATGACAGGATGATATTTGAAATGCTTTGCACTTTGCTGTGCAATTCGTTCCAATTCTGCCCCACAGGGAAACGATAACCCCAGCATTAGCCCCACTCTGTCAATCAATTGCCCCGCCTTCAAATCCATAGAAGATGACAAGGGTGTGACCTTGACAAGCAAGTCTGTATCTGGTTCACATAGAACACAGTCTGTTGTTCCGCCACTCACATGAAATGCAATGAATTTTTCTTGCAGTAATTCCAATTTTCCGGCGGAATACAAACCGGCGAGAATATGTCCCATTTGATGACTTGTCCGGTGGACAGGAATTCCCAAAATCTGCCCGAACATCTGCGCCGTTCCCTCTCCACAAAGGAAGCACGGCATATAAGACCCTTCCACATTTCGGGGTCTGACAGATACGCCAATACTGGAAATGTCCTTTCCGGAAATATCCAATTTTCCAAGTACTTCCGGCAATTGCACGGTATGATGGAAAACGGCATCACTTTGCCGGAGTCCTTTTTCACCAGCCTTGACGGGGAGCAATTTTTTTGACTGTATTACCTCGTGGGTATCGCTATTGTAAAGGGCGACAGAAGTTGTATAGTTGCTGGTATCCAGTCCGAGATAAAGTGACATTATTCTGACTCCTGTGGTTTGGAACGTTGGGGGAGGGTACGAACATATGCCCCTAAAACCCCATTGATAAAGGCGGTATCTTCTGCGATTGCATATGTTTCCGAAAGTCCCACTGCTTCACTGACTACCACATTGACAGGGGTTTCCGGAATATTCAGCAATTCATAAATTGCCATTCTCAGGATAATGAGGTTAATTCGTGGAATTCGATTGACTGCACGTTTTGTACTGTAGGATGCAATAATCTGGTCAATTTCATCAGTTTGGGAAAGAACACCTTCCACCAACTTTTTCACATGGTCATTGATTCCGATTTCAGCAATTTCTTCTGCAACGCTGTAAAGTTCTTCGGGGGTATCGTCCCTGAAAGATGCTTCAAACAGCAGTAAAAACGCATTTTCTCTGCATTGATGTTTTGTCATACTGTAAATCCTTTCTAAGGGGTATGCAGTTACCCAAAACTGCACACCCTTTCACCTGTTTGAGTTCCGTTTCATTCAGCGGATGCCATCCCGCCAACTTCTACATTGACCTTTACAGCAATAATGCCGGTCATGTCCTGAACTCCCTGCTTGACTGCCTTCTGAACCTGATTCGCCACAGGAATTGCACGAGAACCATTTTTTACAATGACCTGTACATTCACAGAAGCAGCACCGCCGAGATTTTCCACCGTGACTGCCTCACCAGTGGGGGAAAGTCCTGCAACCCCTTCTACTTCCTGTGCAGCCAATTCCACAACACGGCTCAGGACAGTATCAGAAATACAAATTGTACGGCTTGCGGGTTTTACATTGTCCATAATCAATACTTCCTTTCTATACCACTCCGGAATTTTTACCAGAATATGGAAAATATGTAAGCTTTTTTGAGGCTTACTTCTATTATACCAAAAAATTTTAAAAAGTACAACTACTTTACTTCAAAAATTCTAATATTTTCAGAAGAAATTGAAACTTCTCCCAAAATAATATCTTTAATTAGTGCAGCATCACCAGCTTCCAAGCCGTCTGAACGTACCACAACCTTCGCAGAATCGCCATCAAGGTACACAACGCAGTCTTCAAAGCCCTGCGAACGAATCAAAGACTCAATTTTGCTTTCACTTTCAATCAAGTTAGAAACTTCCACAGCATCCAGAGCCGTGGTGATAATTTCGTCTTCTGTCAAATCTCCTCCACCCATAACCATCTGTAACGTTTGAACGGCTTCATCACGACTGACGGTTTTCTGCAATCGAGCCTGAGCGAAATAATCTGCGGAAGGGTCTGCTTCGGTGGGAGTGACAGCAAGATTTTCTGTAGTGCTTTCAGTCGGTACAATTTTGTTAGCAGGTTCTTTATCGGGCTGTGCGCTGACAAATTCCGTATCACCGTATCTGGTTTGTTCAGTGAGTTCAGCGACAGGGGTCATCGTTTCGCCTTGTGACATAGAATAATTGATGTATACGGCAATCGCTAACATTGCGGTCAAGCATGACAAGACAATCTGACGTTTTCCAATAATTACGGATGGTTTTTTCATGATAACATTACTCCTTTTCTGAAATGACGGCAATGGTGTTACTGTGCCGCCTGTGTAACATAAATACAGCCTGTCGGAATTCCACACGCAACAGAGACAGCCTGATACACGGACTCTTTCACAATGTTACTTGAGCCACCATCACAAACCACCACAACCCCTGTAATTTGTGGATGAGAGACGGATTCTACCAAGGCTTCCTTATTGCTTCCGCCTATGGTGACATAGGTGTTATTGGTGCGGACTTGCTCATCTGTGACGAGTTTTTCATCTTCCTGTGCATAGTGATACTGTTCACTTCCTCCAATGGTAACAAGTACTTCCACTGAACCCACCCCAGCAATGGAGTGTAACATATCCTCCAATTGGGATTGTAATTGAAGGCGGTAATCTTCCACGGAAAATTCCGTTTCCTGTTGGGGTTCTTCTTTTTTGGGTGTCTTGAATGAAGAAAGCAAAATACAACCAATTCCCAATAATCCCAATATCACAATCACATGAACCGCAATTTCTTTTTGAGATAATTTAGGGAATTTCAGTAACACAAATTTTCACCTCCTCACCGAATAATGCACTTAAAATCCGGCAGGCATCAGCGGAATTATCACATTCCGCCTTCACCTCACTGCAATATATGCAGTTTTCGTCATTCATATGCAATTGCACTTCAACGCTTTGACATATAATTCCGGCAGAGTTTAATTTTTCCGTCACAGCTTCACAAATTCGCTTTTCCGATTCCTGTAAAAGCGTTTCCTCAAATGTATCAGAAAGCGAGGCTGTCCCCTGTTCCATTTGTTCAGCGGTAACAATCACCGATTCTGACGGAAATTCCATCCCCATAAAAGGCGTTATCATACTCACCAAAAAGAGCATGGACATCAAAAATTTTATCTGCCTGTCCAATACAGCCGGATAAATCAAGCTCAGAATTCCCACAGATGCACTTAACATACACATGGAAAGAATGGATTCTCTGATATGCTCCATGTTTCGCCCTCCTTTATGGTGAAAGTGTTCCGCTAATCAATAATACTGCTGCTGCGGAAAAAATGAACATCACGGAAAAACTTACCGCAACAGAAAACCCCATTGCAAGAATGCTTTCCATATTCTTGAAAAATCTCGTCAAGCCATCCGCTACGAATAACCCCGATACTGCGGACGAAATCGCCATCAACAGCCGATAAATCCCAAGCTTCACCAGTGCCGGCATAAATAGCGAACACAATGCCAATATTCCCAACATTCCAACCCCTGAACGCAATACCCCCATGCTTCCCAATACAGCGGTATAGGCATCTGAAACCGCCCCCCCAATAATTGGCACTGCTCCAGAAATCACATACTTTGCGGCTTTTGTGCCTGCCCTGTCTGCGGAAACGGCAACAAGGCTTTGTACGGTCAACATTCCCAAAAATACCGCCATCATCAAGCCCAAAATCCAAGCCGTGACTTTCTGTATCAATTGAATGATTCCTTCCAAAGAAACTGCCGGATTGACTGCATCTACAATACTCATAGCAAGGCACATTCTTAACAAGGGTATCAATATTTTGGTAGCGGTATGCATTGCAATCTCACACAATGCCACAATACTGCTTTGGTAAACTGTCGCTGTCGTCATTCCACCGCTGACAGTCAGAATTCCGGCGAATATCCCCGAAAATGCTAACATGAAATCAGCAGAATTTTCTAAAATCCCAGAGGACGAAATCAACGCATTTGTCACAGGTTCGGCGACAATTCCGCAAGCGCATAAAATACAAATCACTTCATACACTGCCCGAATTTTACCATTTCCGCCTTGCAAGCCTGATGCCATTGCAGAGAGAATAATCACTCCCATGCATAATGACAATGTTTTCATAGGTAATTGTATTTCATCAACTGCCATATTCCAGACTTTTCGAATAAATCCGGTAAAAGTCATCTCTGTTAATGCGGAAGTATCCGAAATATCGGCATTTTCCGGAACAAAGTCATTATTTTGCAATAAATCCCCTGCTCCGCTGGATTCCAGAAGGCTGGACAGCGTATCATCATAATCATATTCGCCATATACTGTCATAGCCGGAAACAACATACAGCATAGCAAAGCCATCAAGAGTGAGAGTATCTTTTTCACCCTATCACCCCCAGAACCGTTTGAGAAAGTGTCACGAATAACGGCAATGACAGCACCGCTAAAAATATCTTTCCGCATAATTCCACAGCGGAAGCAATGGCATTTTCTCCGCAATCCTTGCAAAGGTCTGTTCCGAGTTGGGTCAGCCATGCAATGCCGATAGCTTTACAAATCAAGGCGAACCATTCCGGCTGTAGACTGCTTTCTGCAAACAATTGGGAAGCCGTTTCCTTGATACTGCGCACTTGTGGCATGACCGCCAATAATACCACCACCACAACCGTAATTCCCAATAAAATTGCCTGCGGTTTCTGGTATTCTTTCAGCACCAAGCATAAAACAGCCCCCAATATACAGAATACCGTTGTTTCCTGCACTGTCATAAGCCAAATACCGCCTTTACTGTGTCGAAAAGTTCCCGTATCTGGTCAATGACTAACATCAATACCACAATCAACCCTGCTAATACTGTCATCATAGCTTGTTCGTCACGTTCCGCCTTTTTGAGGACAATGCTCAAAACTGCGACAATAATTCCAGTTCCAGCAATTTTGAAAATCAAATCAACATCCATTTGTAAACCCTCTTTTCTTTTGGATTACCATAATAAAACCCCCAACATACAGCCGGCTAAAATTCCAAGCGATTGATATAATTTCCCCTGTTTCTGGTAACGTTCCCGACATCCTGAAAGCACCTGTTGTAATTGAATGCGATGCAATTCCAAAGCGGACAATTGCCCTTCAATGTCTGTCGTTCCTAATACCTGTCCTAAACTTTCCAAAATCTCCCTTGTGGGAAAGGGGACAGCAGTATCATTCTCAATTGCATCATTCCAGATTGTAGACGGCATCAAATAGGGGTTGCTGTTTTCACTGATACTTTGAAGGAAATGAAATTCCTGATAAGTAGGATTGGTGGACAATATGTCAATCAGTTCGTCCAATTCCGGTTGTTGATAGCGGATATAGGCGGAACATTCCTCTGTGAGGGCTATCAATTTTTCTGTCCGCCTGACATCATTCTGTAAACGTTGAGACGCATATAACCCCATTCCGCCACTTGACAGAAACAACAATAATATTCCTATCCATTTCATAGTCGTTGCACCCTCTGAATGGCTTGTTCACGATTAAGGTACACACAATATTGAAATACACCAGCCTGAAAAAGTGGCTGTATCATCACACGTTTTCGAATATCATCAAAGTTTCCAGCATGAACCGAAGCAATAAATTTCACTCCGCAACCATGCGCCTGTAAGATTGCATTCACATCCTCTTCCGTGCTGATTTCGTCACAAACAATATAAGCCGGTGTCAAAACCCTTAAAGCCGTTAAAATGCCGTTTTTCCGTGGGTAGCCGTCTAAAATATCGGTCATGATTCCCACATCATATTGAGGAATTCCACGCACCACAGAGGCAATTTCTCCACGTTCATCAATGAGGGAAGTTTTCAGGTTATCGCCGACAATCCGGCACAAATCACGCAAAAATGTTGTTTTTCCGCTTCCGACTGTTCCAGCAATCAGGATACTTTGATTTTCTGCCTGTCGCCAAATGCCGGATGCAATGCCCTGAAATTCTTTTGCAATGCGGAAATTCAAGCCGTTGACATTCCGTAAACTCTGCACGGAATTTCCGTTTCTGACAGCACTCCCGCAAATGCCAACCCTGCACCCTCCACGAATCGTCACAAAGCCCTCTGCAATGTCCTGTTCATGACTGTAGACAGAATGTGACATGACCGCCTGAAATGTCCTTGCAATGTCCTCTGAGGTCATAAAGATAACATTCTGATTTTTGTTTGTCAAACCGGACGGAGTGAGGAATACTTCTTTCCCTCTTTGTGAAATCATCACCGGACGACCACACCGGAGACGGATTTCCTGAATCTCATCTGTGACGGATTCCGGCAACTTCCGCAAGCATTGCCTGACGGATTCCGGTAAATAATCCTGCACTTTTTGAAAACTGCTGTTCATTTCACTGCACATCCTTTCTGATGTTCATTCTCTTAGAACATACTATGTATATGTATACGAAAAAATGTATAATGAATTCACTGAAAAAACGTCAAAATTCGTGCTTTTTGTCAATGTGATGCTGTTTGAGTTTGACAACTATTGACAAAGTTCGTGAAATCCGGTATAATAAACGTGATTCTAGAAATTTTCAAGAAAGGAATTGTTTTTTATGTTGGAAACTTTGAACACCAAATGGGTAGCTGCATGGGGAAATGCAATTTCCATTCGTATCCGAAGACCGGAAAATTATGGAAAAGATTTTACACTCCGTTACCCGATTACCATGTTGCTGGACGGGGAAGCCATTCGCATTACGTTGGATAATTTCTGCGGACATGAGCCGATTACCGTCAATCAGGCGACAATTGCAGAATCTCTCACCAGTTCGGATATTGTCAACCCGATTCCGGTGACATTCAACGGTTCAACAAGTGTCACCATTCCAGCAGGTGAACGCATTCAAAGTGACCCCATTCCAATGGCTGTCAAGCGTGGGGGAAAAATTGCAGTCAGTTTATATTTTGCCGATTTCACAGAAATGCGCTCTGCTGTCGTCGTGAATGGAGTATTGTCAGGGGGATATTTTGCGATTGGCAACCATACCCAAAGCAACCAGCTCCCTGTTGATTTGTCAAATTCCACCAATTGTTTTTATTTTCTGAGCGATATTGATGTATTGACAAGCGAAGAAAAACACACGATTGTGTGTTATGGAGATTCCATCACCGCACAATCGTGGGTTGATTATCTGATGTTGCGGAGTTTGCAGGAAGGTGATGGCACTGTTGCCGTTGTCCGCAAGGCTGCAAGCGGTACGAGAATTTTACGTCAGTATGATAATATCACATACGATTCCTACGGTTTGAAGGGGGAAACAAGATTTCCGCATGAAGTCCCTGTTTGTGGGGCAGATACAGTCATCATTCAGCATGGTATCAATGATATTATTCACCCTGTCGGGGTGGAGGTGAACAAATTCCGCCCGTGGAGTGATATGCCGACTTTGGAAGATTTAATTGAAGGCATGAGAAAATACATCCAATGGGCGAGAGAATACAAAATGCAGGTTTATTTGGGTACACTCTTACCAATTGAGGGCTGGAGAACCTATGCCCCATTCCGTGAGGAACTGCGGAATGCTTTCAATGACTGGATGCGCACCACAACAGAAGTCGACGGCTGTATCGATTTTGATAAGGCTGTCAGAAATCCCGACCGCCCGACAGCCTTTGCAGAAGGCTTTGACGGTGGAGACCATCTGCACCCCAGCCAAAAGGCAAGTCAGGTCATGGCGGATACTGTGCCATTGTCGCTGTTGTGTTCTGGTGTGCTGAAAAATGCCTGAAAAACGCTTGACAAATTCAATTTTTTGTGCTATACTGAATTCATATCACACAAACGCTATGAAGGAAAGAAGTAAGAAATTCCCCTGTTTCCAGAGAAATGCCGGACGGTGCAAGGCATCAAACAATAATTTCTGAAATACATTCCGGAGCGGATTCCCTGAACGATTTGGATTTATTAGGGGAGTACGGAGTAAACGCACGTTACAGCGTTTCGAGGTTCGCCGGAAATGTTTGATTTTCGGCTGACAAACTGAGGTGGTACAGCGGTAAATTATCGCCCTCTGCTTTTTGGCGGAGGGCGTTTTTTGTGAGGTGACAGCATCATGAGACCAACAAGCCCCCTTTTAACGCTGATTTTGTGGCTTGTCTGTACAGCTACAATATTTATTGTTCTGTTCATTTTTCTGGGACTGAAAATACAAGCTGTGATTGTTTGCGTGGTGTGTTTGGTGATTGCGTTCGGGTCATATTTCCGTGAAATAAAAGCCAATCAATCCGCCATTCAAAAGCGTGAAAGCGTTACCAATGGCGATTATTTCCGCTCCCCTGCATGGAAAGAAGCATATCTGCAATACAAAGAACTCCACCCCTTTGAACATCCTCAGGAAAGAACCCTGAAAGACGATTTATTCCGCCGATACCGCCGAAAAGAATCATTTCTCTCCATATTGATGTACTTGATTCTGTTCGTGGGGACGATTGCAGGGATGATATATGATTTTGATAAAAAATATCCTTTCTGTCTTGGAGTTCCAATGTTTGGATGGTTACTGATTGACAGCCTCAACACATTCACCGGAAAACCTGTTCGAAAATGGCTGAAACATGATATTGATTACCCCACATTGGAAACCTCTTACCAGCATGGAAGTATGTTGACTTACAAGGGGAACGGTTTCAATTTGGGGACGACCCACATTCACGCATACACTCCACAGACAGTATATGCCATTGATTATGAGCTGGTGAAATCCATCACTAGAAAAATGGTTCGTGCTGTCAGTCATGATAATACCATTTTTGATGAGGAATACAAGCATTTTGCCGTCATTCATGTGCGACTGCCTGAAAGCGGTAACATGACACAAGTCGAAATTGAACTGAATCCCTTTCAAGTCGAGATGATTCTTGATGAATTTGCAAGAATCAAAGGTTCTGTATCAACGCAGAATGAATTTATTGTCAAATATGATAGCTGAATACTATCATTAAAATAAAATTTTTAATAAAAAGGAGTAATCATTATGACTGTTTTTGAAGAACTGCAAAGACGAGGACTTCTCGCCCAACTGACTGACGAGGAGGAAATCAAGGAGCTTATCAATGCCGGAAAAGCCACGTTTTACATTGGCTTTGACCCGACAGCAGATTCCCTGCACGTAGGGCATTTTATGGCACTGTGTCTCATGAAGCGTCTGCAAATGGCTGGCAATAAGCCCATTGTATTATTGGGCGGTGGTACTGGCATGATTGGCGACCCCTCCGGAAAGTCCGATATGCGCAAGATGATGACCCGTGAAACCATTGAACACAATGTAGAATGTTTCAAAAAGCAGATGAGCCGTTTCATTGATTTTTCTGACGGAAAGGCTATCGCTGTCAATAATGCGGATTGGTTGCTTGACCTGAATTATGTCGATATGTTGCGTGAAATCGGTGTCTACTTCTCTGTCAACAAGATGCTTTCCTTTGAATGCTACAAGCAGAGATGGGAAAAGGGCTTGACCTTCTTCGAATTCAATTACATGATTATGCAGAGCTACGACTTCTACAAATTGTTTACAGATTACGGCTGTAACATGCAGTTCGGCGGTGACGACCAGTGGGCAAATATGCTCGGCGGAACGGAACTCATCAGAAAGAAGCTCGGTAAAGATGCCTACGCTATGACAATCACCCTGTTGCTGAATTCTGAAGGCAAGAAAATGGGCAAAACCGAAAAGGGCGCAGTATGGCTTGACCCTGAAAAAACATCCCCCTATGAATTTTTCCAGTACTGGAGAAATGTAGCTGATGCGGATGTTATCAAATGCTTGAAAATGCTCACATTTGTACCGATTGAAGAAATTGAGGAAATGGAAAAGCACATGGAAGGCGCAGAATTCAACAAGGCGAAAGAACTTCTTGCTTACGAACTGACTGCCCTCGTTCACGGCGAAGAGGAAGCGAAAAAAGCCCTTGACACGGCAAAAGCAGTCTTTGGCGGAGCTGGTTCTTCTGAAAATATGCCGACCACTGCCATCCCTGCTGATAAGCTCACAGACGGAGCAATCAACATTCTGGATTTAATGGTAGAATGCGGACTTGTCCCGACCAAATCCGAAGCACGTCGCAACGTTCAGCAGGGCGGTGTCTCCGTCAACAATGAGAAAGTCACCGACCCCAAAGCCATGATTCCCCTTGACGGCGAAACCATCCTCAAAAAGGGAAAGAAAGTATTCCACAAGGTCACATTGGGCTAATCAATTTTATGCAATATAAAAAACAGCTCCGGCGAATTGTCGGGGCTGTATTTTTTGTATTCAAAATTGCAATCAAAAATAATTGCAAATAGCAATATAAAATAAGTCTATACTTTTTCTTTGGGATGTGCTATAATCATATCAGATGCAAGATTGTTCAGAAAGGACGGTCAGCCTTTCAAGCAGTCTTCCCTGATTGATGGGGGAAAGAGTATGAAACTCAATCAGCAGTTGAGTTTCCACCGGATTCAATTCTGATTCCGTCAATCCCCTTTTGCTGTTGCTTAATCCAGCAATATAATCCAGTGAGACATGATACAGATTGGCGATACTGATAGCAATATTCATAGGCAGTTCGCTTTCACCACATTCGTACCGCCTGTACTGTGTCAGATGCAAATATAATTTTTCTGCAACCTCTTTTTGTGTCATGTCTGCATCTTCCCTTAAATCCCGTATTCGTTGGTAATTATGCATAAAAACACCCCCTGAATTTGTGTTACTATTATTGTACCATTTTGCACAAATTTGTGTTGACAAATTCACGATTATGTGTTATAATAGAAATAATAAAACACAAAATCGTGCTATTTCGGAGGAGGTGAAACAAAGTGACAATTACGGAAGCAAGGGAAAAATGGGGGCTTTCCCCTGAAAAAATGTTGGAAATGCTTTCATTGGGAGTGATTCGAAATGTAAAAATTGAAAATGGTGCTGTGACACTGCCAGATTATCAGGGAATCCGTTTCCCAAGAAAAAACCAGAAAATCACCTGTCAGTACATTGAAAAGACAATTCTTGAAAGCTGTGAAAATTTGTGGTATACAGATTATTGTCTGCTGTGTGTGGAGGAAACTGTTTTTTCAACGATATTGAAATTGTTGGAAGAAAATGGTTATATCGCAACAAAAGTCCCCACAGTTGAGGACTACACTTCCAACGAAAATTACATCTGTACAGAATCCGGCAGAACTTACCTGAAAAAAGGCAAATTTACGCTTTCGGAAATAACGGCTGGTGTTGGATTCAAATTTATTAGCTTTGAAGCGACATTTAAGAAAAAATGACTTTATAGCAAATTGATGAAAGGAGGGTTGAAAAATGGGTTCTATTTTAATGACTTGTGTAGTTATCGCAGTGGTTTGCGCTGTCATAGTAGTTGCAACTCTTTCACTTAACAAATCAAGCAAAATAAAAGACGACATTGCTATTGTTATTTCAGGTCTTGCAGCGACACCTATCGCCATCATAGTTGGTTTGCCACTGATGTGGGGAATAATGACAGCTGTGATAAAGCCTGTTGTTCATGCTATGGATAGTATTTCTAGTATAAGTTCCAGAAAGTCTAATGACCACGAAGATACCTATACTGGTTCTCCGCAATACTACAAGGATGCTTCGGATTATTTCAAGAAACATCCTGATGAATTGTACAAGTAATTACCAAAACCAGCTCCGGCGCAAAACCGGAGCTGAACTTTTTTATTCGTCTGTATCCTCTTTTCCTAAGACCTTGTAAAGCAATCGATAGAGTTCCCCCGCCTCTTCGGGGGTGAGGTTCATGCAACCAGCCATTTTGAGGGGGACAGATTCGGCACGTTTCCTCAGTTCCATTCCGGAGGGGGTGACTTTGACAATGAGTAAGCGTTCATCCTGTTCAGAGCGTGAACGGCTGATAAAGCCTTTCTGTTCGAGGGATTTCAGAACGGGGGTAAGCGTGCCGGAATCGAGATAGAGTTCTTTTCCCAAATCCCGAACGCTGATTTCCTGCCGTTCCCACACGACCATCATAGTAATATATTGAGTATAGGTCAAATCGAGTTCTTCGAGGTGGGGGCGATATTGCTTGATAATCTCTCTGGAGCAGGCATACAAAGGGAAACAGAGCTGATATTTCAGGCAGAGGGGGTTAAAATCAGGCTGCATTGATTTTCCCCTCATAAGCGGAGCGGACAGCAATAGACAACTGGTCAGCACAGGAAGTAGGACGGCGACCACAAGTATTTCCTTTGAGCTTTTCCTCAATCTGTTCCACCGTCCAGCCGTCGAGGATTTTGGAGATGGCTTTCAGATTGCCGTTGCAACCGCCAAAGAACTGGATATTGTGGACTTTTTCGCCGTCCAAGTCGAATGAAATCTGCATCGGGCAAACGCCTTTAGGTTCATAATCGAAATGTTTCATAACAAAGACTCCTTTCCATTAGCCAAGTAAATTCACGATAGAACTTTCCATTTTTTCGGGGGTATCCATCGGGGAGAAGCGTTCCACGACATTCCCGTGACGGTCAACTAGAAACTTAGTAAAATTCCACTTGATTTTGCTCCCCATGACACCGCCCTTTTTGGATTTGAGGAAAGTATAGAGGGGGGCTTCATTATCGCTGTTGACCTCAATTTTGGCGAACTGCTTAAAGGTGACACCATAGCGGGACTGGCAGAAATCGACAATTTCCTCTTCCGTGCCGGGGGCTTGACCGCCGAACTGATTGCAAGGAAAATCGAGAATTTCAAGACCTTTAGCCTGATACTTGTCATACAAATCCTGCAAACCCTCATACTGGGGAGTGAAACCGCAACCAGTCGCAGTATTGACAACCAGCAAAACTTTACCTTGATAATCAGAGAGGGAAACTTCCTGACCCTCTGCATCCTTCATCTTGAAATCATAAATGCTCATAACGATACGTCTCCTTTTAAAGATGATTTGGTTCAATTTAATTGAGTTCAATTGATTTAGTACAATTAAATTATAGCATAGTATATGCCATTTGTCAAGTGTTTTTCAATAAAAATAAGCCAAAATTTCAGCTTTAAATTGCTGAAATTTTGGCTGTTTTGACTATAATTTATCCAACCAGACCAGACCGCTCAATCCCTTCTGTGAAATACTTCTGCAAACAAACATACATCACCAGCAAGGGGAACACCGCCAAGAGACAGCCTGCCTCCATCCAGAGAATTTCTTCACGAGGGGAAACCTGCATGGTAGGGTCTCCAAATAATGTGATTGCAAGCTGAGAACCCAAATTTTTCAGCATCAATGCAACAGTGGAATTGTTTGTGAAAAATGTAGAGGATACATAATAATCATTCCAATACCAGACCACGGAAAATAGGAACACCGTCAAGAAGGAAGAAGCTGCATTGGGAATCATCACTTGAATGAATGTGCGGAATGCTCCGCACCCATCTAAATAAGCAGCATCCTCTAATTCTTTTGGCAAGCCTTTGAAGAACTGCCGGAAAATGAAAATCATCAATCCGGCTCGAATGCCGTTCCCCATCAATGCCGGCAAATACATGGTAAGGGGGCTATTGATGAGATTGAAACGATTTCCCAATACTGGGCTGATTTTCTCCATCAACGGCTGAATCCCCAAGCAATAACGGAATTCCATATATTGGGAAATCGAAATAATTTGAGGTGGTACAAGAATCTGCATCAGAACCAACCCAAACAGCACATTTTTCCCCTTAAAGCGAAATCTTGCGAAGCCGTAACCAGTGACAGCACAAGTCATCACCTGTACCAGAGAACAGCCGATATTGAGAAACAGGGTATTGAAAAATGTGTGTGTGAAGTCCATAGCATCCCAAGTTTGCTGTAAAATTTTGAGGGTAAAATGTCGAGGAATCCACATGACAGTGGGGTCGTTCATATCTTCCTGTGAACGAAATGCACAGCTTAGCATATAAATCAACGGATACAGAATAATGAAGCACAGCCCGAATAATATTAGAAACCTTGCAACCGTCCATATTTTTTTCATCAATTCCCCTCCTAATCGACTTCATAATAAATGAATTTGTTCATGATAAACGTCATCAACCCCACCACCAAAAGCACAATCACAAAATACACCCAAGCCATAGCCGATGCATAGCCATACTGCAAATCTTTTTGTTGTAGTTCGAGTACTCGCTTCATGACAAGATTATCTGGTGAGGTGAAGCTGTCAATCACTGTGAAAATCAAACAAGCCAAAATCATAGGGCTAACATAAGGGAGTGTAATTTTCCAAAAATATTCCCAAGCTGTTGCACCCTCTATCTGTGCGGCTTCTTTTGCAGAAAGGGGGATATTTTGCAGAGCGGCTAAAAATATCAGTATCTGAATTCCAGCATTCCAAACAATTCCGAAAATATGATTCGAAACCGTTTCAATTATGGTCTGTAGATTGTCACTTAGTCCATAGATACCAATAAACTGGAATAACTCTCCCATGAGGTCAGTGGAAAACATTGTGGAAAATTGCCCTGCACTGCTTGCGCCTGATTTCGAAATATCCCCATTGATGATACTATAAACAGGGCCTGTTGCAATGATAACCGGCAAGAAAAATACAGCCCTTGCAAAGGTTCTCCCCTTGAATTTCTGATTCAAAATCACTGCAATGAATAGCGAAAATATTAAAATCAAAGGTGTTTTCCATAGTGTTTCAATCAGAACATCCACCAAATATTTACGATAATATTGGTCAGAGGTAAATATATAAATATAATTATTCACTCCTGACCAAGTCCCCTGCATTCCACCTTTTTCCGGTTTCACAACCATAAAGGAATACAGGAGCGAATTCAATAACGGATATACAAACCAAATCAACGTACCAACCAACCACAAAGCAATGAAGCCATAACCATAAAGCCCCTTTCTTTTCTCATAAGGCATGGTAATGATTTTTTTTTCCTTATTTGCCATAGTGGAAATCAAGCCCCTTTCGTGCTGCCTGTCAATGCAAATTGTTTCTCACCAACAGAAATAGTTTCATTGGTATAATCTACTTTGATTTGAGTACCATCCTCATAAGTAGTAACAGAAACATCACCATTCTTTATATAATCCGTGATAACCTTATCACTGACAGGAGAAAGAATTTCTTTTGCAATCTGGTATTCTTCACAAGCGGTATCTTTCCAAAACTGATAATGTGAATAGAAATATTGCTCAAAATTAGTATCTTTCAAATCACTAGCTTCCGCATAAATCATATCATAGGCAGGATAACTCCCCACAGCAATCGCATTCAAAAAAGCCCTGGTATTATCTGCGCTTCCATTGAGAGCCGTGCAAGAATAGGGTATCACTCCATGCATGACAAGCTGATAAAAGGGAATCTCCTCATCAAATACATCAAATCCGCTTGATTGTAACGGCACATCAGAAATTTTATCCACATAGGGGAACGCATAAGCCCCACAGGAATCCGCCAAAATGGAAATCCCCTTTTCAAGAATGGTCTGGTAATTTTTTTGTAGGGTGATTTTGGTTTCATCACGGCACATTGTATGTTTGCCATAATCCCCCCACAAAGTAGAAGTCATTTCTCCCAATGATACACCAGAAATCCCTTTTTTGGAATACTGTTCAGAAAGTTGGTTGTAAATCTTTGTAAAAGTGTTCGGGGACAATAACGAAACTGTTTTCTTTGTTTTGTCCTGCACTCCATAAGACAAATCATAGGTCATCTGTCTGGAATAAGCATTAGAAATTCTGATAGCAGTATCACTGAAACGATGATACCCATTTCCATTTTGGAAAACCTTATTATTGACAGCAGGGTAAAAGTCAAACCCTTTTTCATTGAGATAATTCGTTAATTGCTTGAATGCCTGATTTCCGCCGAGGATGTCAGAAGGTTTGGCTTTGTTGTCAACTTTTCCCGAAATTCCTTCATTTGTCCAATTGTGATAAATCACCGTCATATCATCCACACCAGCATCCGCAAGACTGCTGACAATTTCCAAAGCCTGTGAAAAATTCGTCATAGAAGTTTTTGATGTAATGGGAATCCCCAAAATAGACCTTGATTTCATAGTACCGCCGTAAAGTGCAAGGAACAATTGAGATTGATTTTCCTCTGTTTTTTTGGTTACACCGCCATCATTCAGCAGATAATTTCGATAAGTTTCAGCGATATTCATATAGTCAGCGTTTTCATCTGCAATGGGATAATAGCGGAGTTTAATTTCTTCTGTTTTGATAGCACCTTTTTCGAATACGGTCAGATTTCCATAATCCCCCGTCATGGAGTAGGTATCAAAACCACGAAGCTGAAAATTGAAACTGCAAATATTAAAACTGCTCAGAGACTGTTCACTCACACTTGCATTAAGTGTAGCATTGCCGTCACCTTTTTCAATGATAACCGCTAAAGCATTCCCTTCCTTGACAATGCCGTAAACGGGCAGATAAATTTTTTCTGTCAAGGCTGGTTTGGTATTGGGAACATTGGTAATATCACGCCCATAGACTTTGGCAGAATAGCTTTTTGTATGTTCCTTGCCGTTATTGAACCGAATCAAAGCACCACTTCCATCAGGAATCACAAAATAGCCGTCCTCGTCTGAAGCCCCTGCACCAAAAGCCCCCATAATCGTCAATTGTGTTGCAACAATTCCATTTTCTGTCATAGTTTCCTGAATCTCTGCACATTGCACGCTAACCGCCATATAATCTTTTTCCAGCGTGTAGGAAATAGGGATAGTGACACCGCATTTTTGAAAGTCGTAGGAAATCAACACTCCATTTTCAATTTCCTTTGCTGTGATGGTGGCACTATTTCGGGAACGAAGGTTGGTAAAGCCTTGTGAATTGCTGTCGCCATAAGTCAGCACGGCAGAAGATTGCAAATCCTCTATCAATAATTTTGTAGCCCTTTCATCATGTTCAGCATCCAAAGGCGAAGACCACCAAATATAATGATTTTCCTTATTTTCGAGACCAATCAAACAGCTTTCTTCATCAAAGTAAAGTTTCATTCTGTCATTTTCGGCAACCTGTTTGCAATCCTTCATTTCCTCATCTGCAAAAGCAACCAACCTCACCCCTGAAAAAAGCAATATTCCAGCCAATAGCATGGCAAATAGATTCTTGATAACTGTCATCCTCTCACCGCCTTACACCATGAAACGATAGGCTAATTCTGTATAGATGGAGTAAAGAAATAAATATACCTGCTGAAACAATGCTAATACCAGCACCAACAAAAACAACATTATCAGCATTGCTGCAATGGTTAGAAGGATTGCTGTAATGGTTTTCTTGAATGAATATTGATGAACCGATTTCACCGCCGAAAAAATCAGCATTCCACTCCATAACGTTCCAATCACAGATACCGCCTCAATCAATACCATTTCATCCTGTATCAGAAAATGGGAAAGCAATACCTCAATATATAAGCTTGTCACATAAGGTATCAGGGCATAAGCACTATAAATGAAAATATTCCTGATTCGTCCCTCTCCATCCAATAGCGTACAAACAGACCAATTCCCCACAACCCACGTCAGAAATAAAATCACCGTTTGCACAATAAAAGGAATCACATTGAATAATTTGTCAGGTGTTGCCCGAAACTGAAACCCATATAACCGATTCTCAAAAATGGATGCAATCAGCCAAAACAACAAAATCACACAAGAAATTTTGATAGAACCTGCTTTTTTCCATCGCATATCTTCAAACCCTTCAATCGGATGGGTAACAGCATATTTCAGCCATTGACGGTTAGTGAAATCCATCATGGGATGATTCCCCTCTCTGTTTGGCTTGTAACGCTTTTTCAAGGCAAAAATTCCAGCAATCACCAAAACAATGATAATGGTGACAGCATTTCGATGCTCATTCAGAAATTCCGTTCGATACCCCTCAAAAGCCCTGTTATAGCGGTAAGGAGAATCCGCTAATTTCGCATATTTCATAGACTCCCGATAATTCCCCTGTACCAGATAACCAGCCGAAATCCCTAAAAATGCCCGTTGATAATTCCCATCATATTGTAAGACTTCAAACCAAGGTTCAAGGGCTTCTTCATAGTAACCATCATGAAATAATTTCGTCACCCTGTGAACCGTTTCGCCGAAATCAGTTTCTTCAAAGATGGTAATGGTATTTTTTCGGGAATCCAGTACCAAAATTTGATTTTCGAACGATTCCAAAGCGGAAACTTCCGTAAATCCTCCCAACTGGTCAGAAGATGTTCCGAAAATGAAAAGTAAATTCCCCTCTTTGTCATACTGGAAAATTCTCCCAGAAGTCAAATCCAGACAGTGAATATTCCCATCTTCTGAAATTTCAATATCACAAATCATAGATTGATAATTTTTATTGGTATTCGTATCATAAACAGATTGTATATCTCCCCATGAAGTATTCAAATCAGCAAAAAGATTCGTACCAGCCGGATTTAATTTCTTGACGGTATCTTTTTTCTGTGAAGTGGATTGTGTACAAGTATAAATAAATCCTTCCTCATCAATATCAAAATTAGTAATTCCTGTGGGGACAGTTCGGGCTTGACGAGAGCGCATTTCCTCCGTAGAAATCAATTTCCAGAAATAATTTGCAACAACCTCTGAGGTAGCTTCCACGGTATTTGCTCCATAGTACCCCAAAAATTCGCCCTGATTGTCAAACATCATTGCACCAGTGGTAATATTTCCCAGAACAACATAAACATTTCCGGCTTTATCTGCAAGCACTTTTTGAGGGAGAAAGGTCAAATCCTGTGAAAATAATTCTGTTTGGGGTTTGGTGATTTCCATTGTGACTTGACAATCTTCATCACAAACCAATACACGAGAATGGTCATAATCAGCAATATAAATGAAACCTGTTTCAGGCGAAACATAAACCCCCTCGGGATTTTTCAGCGTTGTGACAGAACCGTCAGGCATGGTAAATTTTTCCATTATCATTATCACTTCCGACATACTGGAATTGATGACGACAATTCGATTATTTTTTGTATCCACAACAAAAAAGCGATTTAATGCATCCCGAAAAATATCCGAAAGTTCGGAAAAATCCCCAATCCCCAAATCTTTTCCACTGACAGAACGCACCGCCATATATCCAGCTTGGGAAGGAATTGCCTCTTCCCATTTATCATAGTTGTAAACCTCATAATGTTCCTGTGCCTTTGCCACAAGATTAACAGCTGAAATCCACATCATCAAGCCCGCCACCAAAAGGGAAATCCATTTTCTAATATCCATCTTGTTCCCCCTAATCTTTAATACCAGAATATGCCATTGTTTCAATGACCTGTTTCTGTGCCAACATAAAAATTATCACTGGTGGTATCAACATGAACACCGCCGCCGCCATTGCCACCCCAGCACGGGCAAGCCCTGCATTTGCCGCCTGTTGAACAACAGTAGGCAATGTCTTCAAAGATTCCTTGTAAACCAAAGTCCCCCCCTGAATATTCCATGCTGCTTGAAACGAAAAAATAATCATTGTCATGAGTGCAGGTTTCTGGTTGGGGATAACAATTTTCCAACAGATGGTAAATAGATTTGCACCGTCCACCTTTGCGGCTTCAATCATTTCATCCGGAACGGTTTCCATAGATTGGCGCATTAAAAAAAGACACATTGGAGAAGCCACAGACGGCAATATCAAAGCCCAATAAGTATTTATCATGTGCAATTTCGCCATCACAATATATTGCATGATATAAATTACATTGGATTGATACAGCAGAGAAATGACAATGATTTTGTTGATAATCTCACCCCCGACAATGTGACATTTTGCCAAGACAAATGCCCCCATAGATGCAAAGACACACTGCGCCGCCGTCACACAAACCGTCACAAATACCGAATTGAATACATATCGTGAGAAAGGTGTCCATAAATTGGAAAGCACCCGAAACATATCCCGAAAATTATCCAGTGTTGGGTCAATGACATAAAATTTCGGGGGAAATACAAACAATTCATGCACAGGTTTCATAGACATCATCACCGCCAAATAAATAGGCAATGCCATAAACAATCCCAATAACGACAAAAATATAAAAATGGCAATTGTACCACCTAATCGATTCCCCACCATTTTATGAGAGCCTTTCACTTTGTCAATATTTGTCATTGGTAAAAGCCTCCTAATCCGTCTTGAGCAATTTTCTGATAAGCTGATGACATACCAGCATAGCAATGAATAATATCATACAAATTGCAGATGCATACCCCATTTCAAAGCGTACCCACCCATAATCATAAGCGTGTGTCATAATGGTATGAGCCTTATAATCTGTAGAAGGAAACCCCACGAGCGACTGTGCCACTGTTCCAGCTGTGAAAGAACTCACAATCTGCATCACCGCTGCAAATAGCATTTGAGGGCGCATGGCTGGAATCGTAATATAAATTAACTCCTGCCAACGGTTTTGAATTCCTTCAATCGCACCTGCTTCATATTGACTGCGGTCAATATTCTGGAATCCTGCACGCAGTGCCAAAAATCCAGCTCCCAAGGAAATCCAGAGCTGTACCACAATCACCACCCCCAGCACATACCGGCTATCCGTCAGCCATTGAATTGGTGACGTAATCAACCCAAGATTCAGCAAGATAGAATTCAGATACCCATAAACATCCCCCGAAAAAATCAACTGCCATATAGTATAAACATTCGCCATTGACGGCACATAAAAAATCAATGTGAATATCGTCTTCAATTTTTGGGGTAACTCATTGATAAGCCATGCCAACAAAAAACAAAGCACATAACTCAATGGACCCGTAAAAAGGGCAAATATCAGCGTGACACGAATCGATTGTATAAAAATACTGTCATTCAAAAAAAGCGTTGCATAATTCGATAAACCGACAAATTTCGGGAGCTGTACCATATCAAAATCTGTAAATCCCATAGGTAACGACATCACAACCGGTATCACGGTAAAAATCACAAACACCAGCATAAACGGCAAAAGCATGAAATAGCATTCCTTATCCTGTTTGATTTTCCGCCATAATAACCGCCGTTCTTCTGCTTTAGAACGCTTTCCAATCTGTTCATATTCCAACAAATGAAGCCCCTCCTTTATTGAGATTCCCTAGAAAGTCCGAGGTTTTCACGTTTTCGTGCAATTTCGGTGTTAATATCACGATTATACCATAAAAGCGTATCACGAGGATTTTCATGATGATTGACTGTCTCACGGAATGCATTCATGATATTTCTTGTAACGGCATAAGAAGCCGGATTGATGGGGATTTCCTGCAATTCCCTTTGAGCATTGGAAAGGGTTTGCAATTCTTTTTTTGACCATCCCAATTGTTGCAAAGCCTCTATATTTGCCGTAGGATAACGCCCCATCTGTCCAAGCAATCCCTCAATCTGTGTACCATATTCCGCTTGAACCTTTGCAGAAGTGAACCATGCAAGGAATTTCCAAGCCCCTTCCATGTTTTGGCATTTGTTAAAAATGACAGCTCCTGAAGAATTAGAATTGACAGCATGAGAGATTGTGCCGTCTTCCCGAACAGTCGCCGGAATTTGTGTGAAGTCCCATAAGCCCTTGATTTCCGGTGATGCTACCGCCAATTGATTAAAAAAGCCATAATCCGCTATCACAATCGGATATTCACCGGTACGGAAACGTGAAAAGCCGTCATAAGATTGCTCAAATCCATACTTTGTATAAAAATCTGTCCATTGTTCGAAAGCCTTGACAGCTTTCACATCATCAAATGTTGTTTGGGTCTGTGATGGGGTATAATAATTCAATCCATTCTGCAAAAGAAGGGTTGCAAAAGTATGCCCCGATTCCGTAGCTGCGGAAATTGTCGCATTCACTCCTGAAACCACAGGCAAGACCAACCCCACATACATATAATTCCGTTGCAGTGCCGGCAACATATCAATCATGCTGTCCCATGTATCAGGCGGAGCAGTCAATCCCAATTCTGAAAGAATATCTTTCCGATAAAACATCATCGCCCAACTTTGACTTAATGGCAACCCATAACAACCGCCCTCATATTGATAGGGAACAGTGGCATTTTCCTGAAAACGCTGTGTCACCTCTTCATAGTCGGGGAATTGTTGCAAATCCACAAGCAAGCCCCTTGCAGCCAAATTGACAGGGAATTCACCGCCCAAAAATAACGCCACATCCGGTGCTTCCCCTGCAAGTGCCGCCTCGACAACTCCCCCCACAACCAAATTCACTGCTACCGGAACATGAGATTCTGGTATGAATTGAGATTCTGTCAGAGTCTTGATGACCATAGCTTGTTCACGTCCGGAAGATACCCAAACATTGACAGCATCTCCTTCCACATCATCTGTTAAATTGGTATAGTCCTCAAAAAATGAGCTGATGAACCGTTTCCAGCTAAATGCCAGCGATTGCAATAAATTTTGTTTCACAGGGCTAAAATTCTGATTTGCGGAAGCAATTTCAATGTAATCAATTTCCAAAGGCTGTCCCCGATATGTTACCATCCATGAAGAAAGTGCTGTGATATCATCTTTCATCTGTGACAAATAATCTGGTATCCTCAAAGGCTTTTCAATACAGCTATCTAAAACAAGATACATTCTTTCCAATGCAACCGCCTCTGAACCTTCCGAACCCGCCAAACTTTCAATATCCTGTTGAATTCGTTTCAAGTCCGTGGAAAGCCGTTGAAAATTCTCTATCAAGTCTGGGATTCTTTCATGTACATAATAATCCGTGTAGGGGTCAGGGTTCGCACCAGTCATCATGAGAATTTTCCGGTAATACTGATTTATCTCCAATACATCCGCATCCAATGCACGCATAGATGCTCCGATTTCCCCCGCCATGACCTCCATTGTCAATGTATGGTCTTGACCGCCTTCCAAATACACAAAAATACCATCTCCATTTGCAATAGTTGGTACAACAATCTGCCAATTGGTATCATAATAAAATTTCACCTGATTCAATTCTTGACAAGGGACTTCCCCATCAATATAAATTCTACGGTTAGAGTAAAACCCCCTCATCACATCTTGACGAGCCTTAATGCCGATTTGATACCATCCATCATATGGCAATTGTTCCGCCGGAATCTCCCAAGTAATGGTTTGGAGTGCCTGACTCCAATTTTCCGAACCAATGGTATTATAGACCCTTTTAGAAGGACTAGAAGGCGAGGTCAAATAGTTACTGCTGTCTGTCATGGGGTAAAGTGTGGAATCACTTTTATAAATCGCATTTTCTCCCTCTATCCGAATCAAAGTAGAAGGGGTAGCTTCTCTTGTAACATCTGCATGGATTTGATTCTGATATTCCGCATAAGTGGGAATAGATTCAGGGGTAGTAAATTTGAAATACTCCAGCGCAAAATACCCCTTTGTAATATCAAATTGAATTTCATGAGAACCCTTTTCAAGGTAAAAAATGAGAGGGTCATTAAAAAGCCCATCCACATCCATTAAAAACGTATCCAACCAAAGTCCAACCTGTTTTTGAGAAGGTCTGATTTGATTTCCTTTTGCATCAAAGGTAATTTCACCATCATTCACGAAAATTTTATTTAAAGTGGCACGGCTAGCGGAATCATAGGGAATTTCACCATCAATTGCAATCGAAAATTCAATATTCGCCATAGCCGAAGGAATGGGCGAATAAGAAAATTCCATGGCATAAATACCAGTTTCTGGTACATCAATTTCATAAGTGAGCATTCCGTCCGCAGAATCCCATATCAAAATATCGTCACGGTTTTCCAGTCCATCCTCTTCCCCGAAACTTCCCACAGAAACATTTTCACTGTCCGAACATTCCAGCATTTGGAATGCATTCCCTGAAACAAAAATTTCTTGTTCCGGACGGTTTTCACCGGAATATCTATCAAAATAATGACTATAGGTTTCCTGTTCCGTATAAAGTACTTCCTCTGTTGTAATTTCTGTTGGAGTTTGCTGTTGTTCTGCTGAAACAGGAAATACAGCCATTTGCGCCATCAAGAACCCTGCTGACAAGATACTGACAGCCCTCTTGAAAAGTGTTGTATCACTCAGAACCATTCCCCCCTCTCTTCCATGCTTTCAAGCAATATCATTCAAAAGTTTCATCAATCCATTACTATTATACCAGCAAATACACCTTGCTGTCAAGCATTTTCGCATATGTTCCACAAAAAAAGTAGAGCAAAGGGAAAATGTCTGTACATATCGTTGAATTTTGGAAAGAATTCTCTAGTTAATAAATTTAATTTAATTAAAATTATTGACAATTTATTAAAATATTTTTTCGGAAAACACTTGATTTTTTCTGAAAATGTGATAGAATAATAATAACAGGAGTTTTACACTTTTGTAAGTGAAAAAAAGGAGGTGTTAGTATGGCTTATCAAATTACTGATGCTTGCATTAACTGCGGTACGTGTGCAGACGAATGTCCAGTAAGTGCAATTTCTGCTGGTGACGACAAGTATGTGATTGATGCTGATGCATGTCTGGATTGCGGTGCGTGCGCTGGTGTCTGTCCTGTCGAAGCTCCTCAGCCGGCTTGATTGAAGTCGTTGGGTTGCTTCCGTACTACATCTTTTCAAGGTGTACGAAACGTCTTTTGAAAGAAAGAATCCGAGAGTCCCTGCATTTGTGGGGACTCTCTCTTTTTGGCAGAAAAAACCGTCCTCCCTTCCAAGAGGGAGGACAGTTTTCACGTTATTATCCCAAATCACACACTTATCCCAAATGTCAATATCTCTTACTCATGTTTTGGTAAAGTTCCGGTTAATCCGGTGTTATCGAGTTTATGCAAATATCTTTGCAAAGCGATAATATCGCCAACTCCGATAGTTCCGTCACCGTCGCAATCACCCTGACGGTAAACGCTACCGGAAAGAATCTGCTTTTTGAGCAATGCCAAGTCAATGACATTGATAACACGGTCGCCGTTCATATCACCATAAAGATACATTGGCTCAGGTTCAATGGGTTCAGTTGTTACGTCTTCTGTTTCAGTGTAATAATATTCTGGTTCAGCGACTTTCTTGTAATTTACACGGAAGTAATCCATAGAAAGACCGCCACCGCCAAGAATATAAGTAGCATCCTCTGAAACAATATCAATCGGGTCAATGGTCATTTCACCAGTCGCCTTTGTTTCGCCGTTGACATTGACTTCCACGGTATTATCAACAATCACAACGCTGATGACAGCCCATTTTCCTTTTTCGTAAGCATCCTTGACTTCCAGCCCTTCAAACTTTGTACCGTCAGAAGCAGTCAAGTACAATGCACCATTATCAGTAGTGAGACGGATATATTTTTCTCTTGTACCGAAATTGAAAATATCTCCATCTTCACGCATCAAGACAGCGGTCTGATAATCAGCGTCACGGAGTTCAGCATAACTGCTGTCAGCAATCAAATACTGATTGGAATTGAACGTCAGGACACCCTTTCCGGAAGTTCTGGTTTCCTCCCAAGTAGGCACACCAATAGCCATGCCATAAGTAGAAGTATAGGTATCATTAGCAATATGGGAGCTATCGGAATCGAATTCCAGCCCAGCCATTTGACCATCCTTGTAGGGTCTGCTTTGCACATAAGCATCCGGACTAGCCCAGCCGAAAACAGTACCATTTGTGATAGTTCTGCTGGAATCGTCATAGTAATCGCCGTCAGTGATAGCCTGCCCATTGACAGAGCCTTTGGCGAGACCATAGGAAACACCCTTGACAGTCGCATCACCTGAAACCTTGTAATTATTGAAGACAAGACCGCTTTCAATGACTCTGGCATTATCAGCAACAACAGCATTCCCCATCACTCCGGCATAATCGCCAATAATGGCTTGGTCTTTGACAGTGGCATTTTCAGCGACAACGGCATGACCATTGACAACCGCATTACCGGAAACATTCGCCGAACCAGTTACAATTGCATAGTCATCAATTCTTGCATTGCCGGAAACAGTCGCCCAGCCCAAAACTTTGGCATTTTTGCCGACATAGACGGAATCATCAACATGAGCAGTAGAAGCGACAAATCCACCGCCATTGCTATGGTAACTACCCTGCGCCATTCCGCCTTCATTCATAGTCTGTTTAATTTCTGCGCCCTCAATGGTAACAGCGTAAGGATAGCGTGTCTTTCCTAAGAAAGGACGGTTATTTTCGTCAAATTCGCCCTCACCGTAAGCCCACGGCACGCCGTTTTCCTGCCAAGTATCAGAATCGGGAGTAGCCGTCACAACGAGAAATACAGCATCAGCAATACCAGCGTTAATGCTAATAGTTTCGCCAGCCTTGCCCAAATCGGAATATCTGGTAGTACCATTACTTTCCGCAACAAGACAAGCTCTCCAGTCTGCGCCCTTGACATCTGTCAGCCCTTCCAGAGTTACGGAAATATCAGTACCATTATCCCATGAACCGCCGGAAGCAGTCAGAGGAATGATATTGATACCGAACTGTTGGGGCGCACGTTCCGTAGGAACGGTATAATAGTTGTCTTTGTCAGTAGTCTTTTCGAGGAGAGTATAAATTTCGCCCCAGTTCCATTCACCAGCGTTGAGAAGTTCCGCCTGTCGTTTCTGGTAGGCGTTCTTTTGTGCAAAGTCGAGCGTTGCAAGACGTGCAGCATATTTGCCGAGGGTTTCTTTCATATCAGCATTGCCTAAGCGTTCAATTTCCTTGTAGGGGTATTCATCAGGCTGTCCCTGTTGCATGAGGGTTTTCATGAAATCTTTCCCATAGTTGCCGAGATTATCGGGGTTTTCGGTGAGATACTGCAAGAAAGCCCAAGATGCATAGTTATCACGCCCCAGAATAGGAGTAAAGCAGAGGTTCTTCATGTAGGTTTCGAAATAGTCCGTTGTACCTGTAATATTCGCCCACTGCTGATAATAGTCAGAATACAGGAATTGTTCTCTGTACCAGTTAGCGATAGCCTCCCACCAAGACTGCACATACTTGTTATCATTCCAGCCATACTGATGCGCCGTCACAACATGACCGAACTCATGAGGCAATACCCAAGAAGGATTAGGGCTGTTATTCATCGCCCCGACACAGCAGAACATAAAAGCATAACCCTCACGGTCATAGCCCATATAAGCCCAGTCTGTGGGAATTTCTGCGCCGTCCTCGCCTTTTAAGCCAGTGTTATGGATGTAGAAATTGACCTTGTATTCATTGCCATCACGAAAATATTCATTGACAGATTGTGTAGGCGGATTCATAGAAAGGTCATTCATGTAGACATTCCAGCAAGCTTCTAAATTTTTCGCATTTTCCTGCAAAAAGCTCTCAGTGACCTGCGCACTGTCGCCGGAATTGCCCCAGTAAAACTTAAAATGTTCAGACTCCCAAGTGTTCACACCATCCATTTGAATGTGAACGTTTCTGGTTTTGAGTTCGCCAGCCTGTGCCTGAATGGTTTGTGCATTGGAAACCTCCAGCGCATTAGCAGGTAAAATTCCCATTGTTCCGAAACTTAACACAACCGCACAAACCCCAGCCGTGAAACGTTTCCAATTCTTCTTCATCTTCATCATCAAATTTCTCCTTTACGAATAAAATAAATTATCTTTCTTTCTCATCAATTTATTAACAAAATCATAACATATTTTTTGAAATTTGTCAATAGACTTTGTGAAAAAAATACAATTTTCTACAAATTGTATACTTAGCGAAACAAAAAACCTGCAAGAGTACCAACACTCTCGCAGGTTTTCAACGTATGGTATAATTGGGATAAATTATTTCTTGACTTTCATCACACTATCCGAAGAAATCGGAACAGTAATTCTGGAAACACGGTCAGTTGTTTTGGGAATGAAATGCAATTCAATATTTGTATAGTTGGAATCAACCTCACAAGCAATATAGCCCTCACAGCTTTTCCCTGCTTCCAACTGTACATTTAATGGCTCAACATTATGGAAATCATACAGCTCCTTACCAACCGGAATAGTACAACATTGGTCAGCCTCATAATAATTCCCATTCACTGACAAAGTAAAGTTATTCAGGTAGCTAACCATAATACTTTCATCAGTGGTATTGTCAATTTTGACCTGAAAGAACATCGCCTTTTTTCCGCCCTTCATGGTAATATCAGGGTCTTCTGCGGAGACCACCGTCAAGGTCATATTTCCATAGCTTGCAGATTCTCCCAAATTTGCGGTAACTTCATCATAAGTTGCAACAGTGGTAGCAATCGGGGTTCTTTCCAGCGTTCTTTCATTTCCGCTACATCCGACAGCTGACAAGAATGTCAGTGCCAATGCAGCACAAAGCATTTTTTTCAATTTCATCATAAGTCCATCGTCCCAAATGGGAACGCTCCTTTCTTTGAGTCTCCCTCTATTATAGCACACTTTTCAGAAGATTGCAAGAGAAATTTATTTTCCTTTTCGAATTCTCAGCTCCCTGAAAAAATCCGAGAGAATCTGACTGCACTCCTCTTTGAGAATCCCCCTTGTGACAATGGGGTAATAGTTATACGGCAATTCAAACATCCGTTGCACAGAGCAGACCGCCCCGCTTTTCGGGTCAGATGCGCCGAAATAGAGTTCATCAATTCGAGCCTGAATGATAGCCCCACTGCACATGGGACACGGTTCTAACGTCACATACATTGCACAATCCGGCAACCGCCAACCGCCCAATCTCCGACAAGCTTCATCAATCGCCATCAACTCCGCATGAGCGAGAGCGTGTTTAGCGGTTTCTCTCTGGTTGTAGCCTTCCCCGACAATTTCTCTGGTATTTCGGCGGACAATCACCGCCCCCACAGGGACTTCCCCCATTTCGAAGGCTTTTCGAGCAAGAGCAAGCGCACGTTGCATATAAAATTCATGTTCCATCCTCTTCACCTACTCCAGCATGATTGTAATCACGAAAAGCAATACACAGCTGATAATATAAATCACCATTGGCATAGCCGTATAAAATGCCGTTGCTTGGTCCCATGTATTCAAATATGTATAGCTGTACTGAATTTTATCCTGTCGCAATTTATGGGTAATCAGCAAATAAATTCCCGTCGCCGTTCCCACGACACAAGGCAGGAGAACAATTAGCCACCACTGCACAGAATACACTGACCCCATTATCTCAATGTAAGACAATGTAAACATATAAATCTCATGAACTATCCGCAGAAAAACCGCTGTAATAAAACTTCCACTGCGTATCACAAAGTATGAGATTGTCAAAGTAATCATCCCAATACGAATCCCATCTTGTAAGTTATGTGTCATCAATGCGGAAAGAAGTGTCACAGTCCCAATGGCGAAAGCATCCCCAAATTGTCGCAGTGCCTGAAACATACAGCCATGTAACAACAATTCCGCCACCACTGGAACAATCAACACCATGAATAAAACATAGTAAACCATCTTTTCTTCATCTACCCCAGTAGTATCAGAAATGACCCTGTATTTTTCCAATTCTGCTGATTTTGGGACACAAAACATCCCCATTCCCACACTCAAAAACATGACCAATGCTGTTCCTGAAAAAATTTTCTGAGGGTATATAATTCTCAAAGGCGTTGCCACCCTTGCCGGAATTTTTAAAGCTCCCCCCAAGATTAACGCAGGAACAAGATATTTCAATAAGTTCATCAATGCAGTAAAAACAAATACAATTTGTTCATCTCCAAAAAAATGGCTATTTCCCCTGTAAACAAATTCTATCCGGATTCCTGCTTTTTCCAATAACAAAACAATTACCTTGTCAAATAAATTTTCCAACAAAAGAAAAACTATCAAAGCCCATCCAATCAATGAACCAAATCTCCTTAAAACTGACTGTTCCGCTTGTGCAGGAGTTTGATTGACAATAGCCTGATTCTCCGAAAATGCGCTTTCCTTGGTATTCCGTGTGAATCGAAATGCATAGCGGTTGCTTTTCTTCCTCCGCCATTCCCGATAAGCCGCCTGATACCGTTCTGTCTGGTAAGGACATCGAAATTCTTCTACCACATCTATAATATCCTGCATATCTTGTCCCCTCCTTTCTGTCATATTCATGATGAATTGATTGAATGATTTGCCTACCTTCTATTATACCATATCACCCAAACAGATGTACATAATATTCCAAAAATTTTTTATGAAGAAATTGTAAACAAAAATCAGCTGTTTTATGAACAAACCATTCTCAACCATATACCATTTGTATAATACATTCGAAATTGAAAATTTGTATATATTTAGCGATATTCTTATAAAATTTATAAAAAATTTTTGTAAATTCATGAAAAAACCATTGACGAAATTGGTTTTTTATGTTATAATGAACATATGGTAACATGAGAAGGGTGTTTTACTGGGAATTTTGACCAGTGGAAAGGTGTACATCCTGTAAATTATGTTCGTATTATGATAGATGTTTTGGAGGCGGGTGCTTTATGAAAAGTATGAAAAGAAAAATGGCGGCTTTGCTTGCATTAGCACTTTCGGTTTCTTCTCTCCCTTACAGTCCAGTTTCAGCAGAAGAAGCGCAAATTGCTCTTAGACTTGACCGTGTCGAACTTTCCCCTGAATCTGTTGCAACTTTGGGAAGCTATGGCGGATATGAAGAAAGAATTCAGAGAATGCAAGCTGAAATTGATGCAATTCAGCAAGAATTAGCAACCAATCAATTCACAGAGGAAGAAAGACAGAAAAAAGAAAACGACATCCTGCAAAAGCAAGCTTCAATTGCTTCATGGGATGCCGAAAGACAAAAACCAGAAAACCAGCGTGTCATCCCTGTCAATTTACAAATCAGTGGAAACACAAATGGTTTTATTGCGTCAGAGTTTGGAATTACATATGACAGCCGTTTAACATTGAGAGATATTCAAAAAGATGTTGTTGGTGATGCATTCCAGTATGTTTGTAACGAAAATGAAAATTTAATCTGGTTTAGTGGTGCAAGTTCTTTCGGGAGTGAAGTTGCCAGCCGTGACAATGCAACTGTCATGACATTATATTTCCAGCTCCCCGAAGATTATAAGACCAATGACCAGTTTGTTATCAATTTTGCTTGGGAAGGACATGGAAAACAAGCTTTCTGGTATAGTGACAGAAATCAGAATGATATTGCAGCACTGAAAGGAAATTCCCATAATGGTCAGATTTGGCTTCCCTCTGCGGATAGTGCAAGGCTTTCCCATCAAGAAGTACAAATGAATCAGGGCGATACCTTCCAATTGGGAGTAGAGAATGTTTCCGGAAATTGTTACTGGTTCTCTGGTAATACCGAAGTTGCATCCATTTCACAAGAAGGTGTTGTGACTGCGCTCAAACCAGGGGTTGCAACCATCTATTGTGTCAGCACTGCCACAGGACAGACCCTGACTTGTGAAGTGACGGTCACAACTTATTACTATTATGTCATGAAAGAAAATGATTTTGACCCTGTTCCGATTACTACCACTGCACAAATCGTATATCTGGAATATCCCAATCCACCAGCAGAAGTAACTTGGTTTACCTCTAATCCTAGTGTAGCAACGGTAGAAAAGGGACGTGTAAGAGGTCTTTCCGATGGTATTGCAATGATTACAGCCCTTTGTAATGGTGTTGCCTATATGAAGAGTGTCGAAGTCAATCTCAGCGGTACATCAACCACACAGCCAACAGAAACCCTTCCTGTGGATGAGCCACCTGTAGACCCACAGCCCATTGAAACCGTACCTACTGAACCAGAAACCCCACCAATTGTAACAGAAGAACCGGAAACTCCTCCGATTGAAACAGACCCTCCGGCAACAGAAACAGAATACATTGAACCAACAATCTCCCCTCATGCTCCTGTAGAAGGCTACTATGGAGATATTGATGGTGATACAACCGTAAGCATTGCTGATGTACTGAATTTAAATCAGGCTTTGCTTGGTTTGACCAGCATTGACGATTCAAAGAAGGCAGCCGCTGATATTTATCAGGATGGCTCAATCAATGATAAGGATTCTTTAACGCTCCTGAAATATCTGGTTGACATTGTTACATATATTCCAGTGATTCCGCAAAATTGACCATAAAAGTCCAAAAGCACCCGCCAATTGACGGGTGCTTTTTTGGTGTGATTATTTTGTATTTTGAATATTCCAGCGGAACGAACAATATTTCGAAGCTTTGCTGATGTCAAACATATTATTTGTCAAAATTCTGGTAAAATCCAAAAATCGGTAATTGACTTTCATATCTTTGTTATCTATCAACTGTCGAATCATATTCAGATTGGTGTTAGGCGGATTTCTTTGGAGAACAACCCCAATCCTATGATTGGCTTTCATGTACTCAATAATTTCAGAAGCCATTGTCAGGTGTTTATCTGCCATATTATAAATTCCGTTATAAGTGCGGTCTTCCGCTGACTGTACAAAAGTCAGAAGGAAGTCCACCAAATTATGAACACAGCACATATGAAACCCATATTCTCCGGTACGGTACACAAATTTAGTATTATCCTTTGGGTCTGTAATTTTTGCCTCTAAATTGGCAGCAAAATCTTTTGTATAAACTGGTGCAACACGGATAATTGCAATCACCATTTCATGAGCCTTTCCAATATCCTTTATCATCTTCTGTTCCGCCTCATATTTGAGCTTTGCATAATTGGTAGTTGGCTTACAATAGTCATCTTCTCGCAAAGGTTCACGAGTTTTCGGCATCTGATAAACCTGTGTAGTACTAATCAAAATAAACTGCTTGACATCATGTGCAATAGCATATCGATAGATAAACGCATTACATGCCGAACTTTCCCGAATATTAGCATCTGTAATAATATGACCGAAATCATTATCTGCGGTGCAAGCTAGATGAATCACTGTATCAAATTGATGGCGCATGAAAATATCTGCATACGCTTCCTTGTCAGAAGGTTTCGCTTGATAGAATTTATAATTTTCCTTATTGGCATTATATTCACTTGGCTGTCTGTCCACTGCAATAACCCTGCAACCTTTTTTCAAAAAGCCGGAACATACATAGTCACCAATTAAACCACATCCGCCTGTTACTAAAACTTTCCTCATAGTTCCCCGCCTCCTTGTAAACGATTTTGATAAAATCCCATAGAAAGTATATCACAATTGTGAAATGAATTCAAGTATTTTTTTGACATTGTTAAGTGACATCCTCCCCCGCCTGTAGAGGCGGGGGCTTCCTCCTACAAGAAGTAGGCAGTCGGTTCTTGCTCAATAACACTAATGTGCTAAGTATTAACAAGCTAACCCCGTGTGTCCCACGGTTCTCTATTTTAGGTTATGCAGAAACTAATCGCATACCTTCATTTCTGATGTTAATAGCAGCATTCACATCTCTATCATGATGTGTACCGCATTCCGGACAGTCCCATGTTCTGACAGATAAATCTTTTGTTTCAGGATTTTTGTAACCACAGCACGAACACGTTTGGGAACTCGCAAAGAATTTGTCTATTTTTACCAGCTTTTTTCCGGCTTCTTCCAGTTTATATTGCAAAAATCTTGTGAACATTCCCCAACCATTATCACAGACAGATTTCCCGAAATGCAATGCCTGTGCCATTGCCTGCATATTTAGATTTTCAATACAGATGCAGTCCCATACATTGGCTAATTTTCTTGACAGCTTGTGCAAAAAATCTTTCCTTTGATTTGCAATTTTTTCATGCAATACGGCAACCCTAACACGTTGTTTTTCATAATTTGCAGAGCCATTTGTCATGAGTGAAAGTTTTCTTTGCTCCTTTTGCAGTTTCTTTTCAGCTTGTCTGTAATATCGGGGATAAGACGGCTCATTTCCGTTGCTGTCTTTGTACAGTTCATGCATAGAGAAGTCAAGCCCCAGAAAATCATGCAGTTCCTGTTCCTGTACTTGGTTCTCATACTCAAACAAGATACTTGCATAGTATTTTCCGCTTGCTGATTGGCTAATTGTCACTGATTTTAACTTCCAGTTATCAGGAATTTGCCTGTGCTGATTGATTTTAACAAGTCCCTTTGTTTTGGGAAGTTTTAAAAATCCATTTTCTAGCGTGACATTTCCATTGATGCAGTTGGTAGTATAAGATTTTCTGCTGTTTCTTCTGGACTTAAATTTTGGAAATCCATTGTTTGGACGAGTGAAAAAATTGTTGTAGGCATTTTGTAGATTCATTTGAGCATTACAAAGTGCCATACTATCCACATCTTTCAAAAACGGAAATGCTTCCTTGTATTGTGCTGGTGTATTGTTCAGCTTTTCCTTGGTCTGCTGATAATATGCAATTTTATCTTCCAGCATTTTATTATAGATAAATCTGACACAACCGAATGTCTTTGCAAACAGAAGTTTTTGTTCTTCTGTGGGATATATCCGAAATTTACACGCTTTATTTGCCATTTTTTCACCACCTTTCAGGATTCTGCTTTTATTATCTCATATTGGGAGGCTTTTGTCAATAGGTGGGACGCAATTCCTCCCCCGCCTATAGAGGCGGGGGATTCCTTGCTAACTTTTGTTGAATCAACTATTATTAGCCTCATCAATCATTGTTTGAACAGGGTCTTTCAATGCGCCTAAAGTCTCACTCCATGGAATTCCCTTACCAGATGCACGAATTCCCGTAGTACTATTATCAAACATACTATCGAGGTCAGTCGTAATTCCATTTTTGAAATCAACAACAGGGTTTTTGATTGCCAATTCATCCATTTCATTTTTCATTGCAACCATTTCTTCTGACCAACCGTAATCTTCCGTGAATTGTTGGTCTGCAATTTCCCGAATATCCTCATTAAGTAACGCCAAACGCTTACAGTCAAGGTATTTAGCAACCCCTTCAGGATTTTTCCCACCTTTGACAAAACAATAAGAATTCATATTTGCTGGAATGTAATACGCATCAGCTTCAGGGTCTTTCGGCATTGGAACAAACATAGCATTTTCCCCGAATACCACTTTCCAACCGCTTCTAATCCCTTTCAGATTGACAGCATCCGCAACGCCGTAAATTTTCCAAAGACCAACCGGATAGAAAAGCTCTTTCCCCTCTCCAATATATTCCGGCTTATCCTTCCATCCAAATTCCCCAACACCAATGGCAATGCAATCTTTTGTATACAAATCATACATGAAATTCTGAACACGTTCAATGTTGCTGTCTGTCAGATGACTCACAAGCTTTCCATCTTCCAATCCCACATAAGGAACACCCACTGTCGCAGAAAGTGCCGATTCAAACCACCAGCCATCAAGACCATATCTCTGCTCCTGAACATTCACAAAGGAAGTCAGCATTTCTTCGAAAATGTCCCAATTCCATTGCCCTTTTCGGTAAAGTTCCGCAGGGTCTTCAAATCCAAGTTCCTGTACTGTATCACGGTTATAAATCACAGCACAATTATCACCGGTCATTTGCACCACTGCCATATAATGCCCGTCTTTCCATGCAACAGAATCATTCACATCTTTGACATCTTTCCAAAGTTCGCTATCAAGGTCAATATATTCATCATAAGGGACAAACATTCCACGAATTGCACCTTTTGGAAATGCATCAAAATTTCCAGCATAGAAAAAATCAATTCCCTCATCAGAATTGATATAATTTGTCAATTGGTCATATCTCTGCTCATAAACACATTGATAATATTGCACTTCTCCGCCGTAACGCTCCTGAAAAATAGCAAGGTCAGTGGGAGTTGAAGCCCCATTGCTAGCGTTAATATCCCAATCAGAAAGCCATTTAATCGTTTTATTTTCCAGTTCCCCTGTCAAGCGTTCATCTGCTGATGCAAGGCTTGCAAGTTCTTCACGAGTTTTGGAATCCAAATCTTTCGCTGCAAATTCCGGCTCAAAACTGCCTGTAGTTTCATTTGTTGTTTCGTTCAATTCATACGAACTACTACACCCCATTGAACCCAAACAAAGCAAACTTGCGAAAATCGCTGTCAATATGAACTTGATTTTCCTCATCCATCATCATCTCCCGATTATGAAATTATTCCGTCACATGCTCCAAAGCATGGAAAAAAATGGTTTTAACATGAGAATCCGCAAGAGAATAAAATACCGTCTTTCCTTCTCTCCTGCTTTTCACAAGTCTCCCCTGTTTCAAAATTCTGAGCTGATGAGAAATTGCAGAAGCAGACATTTCCAGACGTTGTGCAATATCATTCACACATAATTCCTTGTCAAGCAATTCATACAAAATCCCCACTCTAGTCTCATCCCCAAATAGCCCCAGCAAATTCGCAATTGCATAAAAAATTTCAGATTCCGGCATTTTTTGCATCAATTCACTAATCGTATTCATGGAGGGGTCTTTTGGAGTATGCAAATGCTCCTGCTGTTCCATGCGGTTCATCCTTTCTGCACTTCTATTTTACCGATTTTATTATATCATACATTTTGTAAAATGTCAATACTAATTTACTAAGAATATATATCGTGAAAAGTATCATGATTTTTTGAGCTTTGCGCAAAGTTCCGCATCAGGTGAAACATAAACCGTTTGTTGATTCGTGAATATCACCATTCCAAACCTAGCACCATTGGGCTTTTTCACAAATTTGACCTTTGTAAAATCCACCGGCACTTGAGAAGAATCTCTTGCTTTCGAATGATAAGCCGCCAGCATAGCCGCCTCACGGATAGCAATTTCAGAGGGTTCTTTTCCGTCCGTCACCAGAATGACATGAGACCCAGCAATATTTTGTGTATGAAGCCAAATATCCAGCTTAGAAGCCTGTTTTAATGTCAATTGGTCATTTTGGCGGTTATTTCGTCCAACGAGAATCGGAAAACCGTCCGAAGATTCATATAACAAAGGCGGTAACTGTTTCGGGGGTTTTTGTTTCTGGTTTTTGTTACGGATATATCCTTGTTGAGCGAGTTCATCACGCAAAAGCAATAAATCATTTTCGGTTTCGGCACGGCTTAGAACATCAAAGACGCTTTCCAAATAATTCAGTTCCTCTTCTCCCTGCTGAATCTGAACGGACAATTTTTCTTTTGCCGTGGAAGCCTTGCGGTATAATGTATAATAACGCTGTGCATTTTGGGAAGGTGTCAAATTGACTTGCAAAGGAATGGTGATTTCTGGATAATTTTCATCATAGAAATTTTCGAGAACGGCGACAGCATCCCCTTTTTGAATGCGGTACAAATTCGCAGAAAGCAAATCGCCATACAGTTTATTTTGTTCCATTTTGCTGGATTCCTGCAACTCTGAACGCTGGTTATCGAGTTTTCGGTGAATACGTTCCATGCGGTTCATGATAAGCTTGAATAAATCATTTGCACGTTGTTTCATCCTTGCTTTTAAGTCACGCTGTGCATAAAATTCATCTAATACTGCACTAGCTGACGGCATAGGGCGCACAATCATGAAAGCTCCATACTGTTCCGGACGCAGAAAGCAATAATCCTTCAAATTTCCGTCAGGGGTCTGCAAAATATGGAACTGACAAGTATTTTCATGGAGCATCTTTGCGGTTTTGTGAATGATATAGAGCAAACGTTCCTGATGGTGTTTTGTCATGCTGTGACTGCGAATACCCTCTCTGTCTGTATAATAAGCCCATTCCCTAGCAAGTAAAGGCGAAACCCCTTCAAAAAGGCTGACAATCGCCTTATCAAGGTTCGCATCCGGAGCTAATACAAGCGCATTTAGAATGGTATCATCATCAGTTTCGAGAAAATTCAGCCGTCTTCCACGAGGAGGCATTTCATAAGGGAAACCGCTCAATAATACCCTGTCTCTGGTGACATCTGCATTTCGTTTGAGACTGTCAATAATTTTCTGATGTTGGTCAATGAGAATCAAATTAGAATACCGCCCCATGACCTCACAAGCAAGTGTCAACTGCACCAAATCGCCGAGTTCATTCATGCATTCAAATTCCAGAAACAGCACTCTTTCCAGACCTTCTTGACGAATGTCAAGCAATTTCGCCCCGCCTAAATGTTTTCGCAAAAGCATACAAAACATAGGAGGAGCAGGCGGATTATCAATCGGAATATTTGTCAAATGAATTCTTGCGCTGTCCCCTGCGGTACTGATTAAGACCTTGAAACCGCCGTCACGGGAGCGGAAATGCAGAATAACTTCCTCTTTCGAGGGCTGATGAATCCTGTCCACCCTTGCCCCCTTGAGAAAATCGAGTTCCTGTTTGATTGTATGAAGATATGCGCCATCAAATGCCATTTATTATCACTCCTTCACTTTCTGATAAATCAATACTTCAAAAGCTGTTTCTGTTGTCAAAGAATCCAGACTGGAAAGCCTTTCTTTTTCTTTGGGGCTGGTACGGTAAGCATAGGGAGTCATTTCAAAAAGTGCCTGAATATCGTCATGATTATCAAGGAAAATATCTTTTTGACACGCATACTTTTTGAGGAAAGTAAACCCATCAAGGGAATAATCCTTGACTTCATTTTCATAAGGCTTGTCATAAATTGCCTGTTTGAGTTTCCAAAGGTGTTTTGCGGAAGGAATCGCCATCATGAAAAATCCGCCCTGTTTGAGAACTCTCTGAAACTCTTCCCCACAATAAGGCGCAAAAATACTCACCACCATATCACAACTTTCATGTAGCACAGGCAAATGAAACACACTCGCCACAGCGTACCTTATCAGTGAATCAGCCTTAGAAGCATAATTGGAAGCCGTTTTTGAAATATCCACCCCATAAAAATTCGAAGAAATTCCCTGCTTTTGGAGGTGTATTCTCATGCCACTGGTATAATATCCTTCCCCACAGCCGGCATCTAATAAAATTCCATTCATGGGGAAATATTCATCAAGAGCCATGCAAAGGGTTTCCAGCAAATGGGAATAATATCCCTTTTGGAGAAAATGCCGTCTAGCCTGAACCATTTCGGGATTATCACCGGAATTTCCGGTATGTTTCCGATTAGGTGGCAACAAATACAAAGCCCCTTTTTTGGCACGGTCAAAATTATGATGGTTTTCGCATTGCAAGGAAAGAGAACCCCCACTGTAAAGCATTTTCCCACAAACCGGACACATCCAAATTGTTTCAAATCGTTCAGACATAAGCCACAGGGTCTCCCTCTTCTGATTCAAATACCTCTAAATCTGGAAATGCCACCTTTAATTTTTTGCCGACATACTTCACCATGATAACTTCCGTGTGATAATGACCGCAGTCAATCAGCCCAAGCCCCAACTCTTCTGCTTTATACCATCTGTCATGCTTGACATCCCCAGTCAAAAGGGCATCACACTTATCAGCAATCTCTTCCAGCATCGAAGCCCCCGAACCGGAACAGATACCCAACCTCACAATATGTTCAATACCCTCATCCCATTTCGAACAGCGCACCACTTCACAATGCAAAGCTTTTTTGGAAGCCTTTGCAATTTCAAGGGTAGAAGTCGCCTTTGTCAGTGTAACAATTCTACCGCATCCATCCTCATCCAATAATTCCGTATTTTTGGAAAAATCCAGCACATTCCAAAGCTTATCAACCAGAATATCATTGATACCGCCCTTTGCAACATCTAACGGAGTATGACAGCAAATTCCGGCAATACCGCTTTTTGCCATTTCATAGACAATGCTATGACAGGGTAAATTTTTCATAGGCGAAAAAATCACAGGATGATGAGACACAATCACCTCACATCCCAATTTTCTTGCACGTTCCACCGCTGAAAGGGAAATATCCAGCGACACCAGAATTTTACTCACCGTCTGCGAAGGTGAACCCACCAGCAAGCCGGAATTATCCCATTTTTCTTGTGTTTCGAACGGTGCAAACCCATCAATACAATCATAAATATCTTTTACATGAATACTCATTATTGACCCTCCTTTAATTGTTCGACTGTTTCTTGAATCAGTTGAATGATTTCCCGATATGGTTCTCCCTCCTGATGAACCATATGCATCATATTTTTACGAAGTCTCTGGCATTGTCTGTCAATATAAGCATAGCCCTCTGGAGTGGATAAATCCGCCTTCCCGAACCAGCATTCTTTCACAGTGGGAATAAGAACAATGTCAGTTTTCCTTACACACATAATCACATAAATAAATTTTCCATCCTTGACGAAAGATTCCTGAACAATATCGAACCCATTTTGATACAGCCATCCTCTCAGCGTTTCAGCCTTTGTCATGGGCTGAAAAATCAAGCGCATACCATCCAGCGGAAAAGGGCAATTTTCCAGAATATGAATGATAGTTTCACCGCCCATCCCAGCAATCACAATATCAGTCAAGCCCTCCGGCGGTATCTGTTCCAGCCCATCGGAAAGAATGGTTTGAATCATTCCGTCCAGACCATGTGCGGAAATGGTACGTTTCGCTGCTTCCAAGGGTTTCGGCACAATATCCGCAGCTATCGCCGTTTCAGCAATGCCCTGTTCAATGAGATACACCGGAAGTTGAGCATGGTCTGTCCCCACATCACAAATATGTGCATTTTGCCGGACAAAATTCGCACAGGCTAAAAGTCTCTGATTCAGCATAAATTTCTCCTATATAAAAACAGGGCTGCGAACGCTTTTCACAGCCCTTTGTCATTGTCGATTCTGCGCCTTTTAAGCAAATCAAGCACTTGCAGTTCCAGCATTCTGGAAAGCATCATTCAAAGCATTCACAAGTTCGTCAGCATCCACACCATGAACCATGCAAGCTTCCTCAACCGTTTCCATCTGTGATGATGGACACCCCAGACAATGCATACCAATTCCGAGGAAAAACGGTGCAGCGATTTCCAGATTTTCACCAAGAATTTCACCAATCATTGTATCTTTTGTCACTACCATAGTAAAACTCCTTTCTTGAAAGGCGACAGGGAAAGCACAGCCGAGCTGTACCCCCCTCTGTCAAAAAATTATTCCTCACGCATTTTAGCGAAGCACTCACTGCAATATACAGGTCTGTCACCATTAGGCTGGAACGGTACACGAGCCTCCTTACCACAGCTTGCACAAACAGCAGTATACATTTCTCTGGCAGGTCTTCCACCCTGAGAACGTTTTCTTGCATCACGGCAAGCCTTACATCTCTGTGGCTCATTGGTAAATCCCTTTTCCGCATAGAATGCCTGTTCACCAGCTGTGAATGTAAATTCATTGCCACATTCCTTACAAGTTAATGTCTTATCTTCGTACATGATAAATTACCTCACTTTGAGTTTTTTGTTTTGGACTACAGTCGGAATGAAACCAACGAACAAAACCAATTACCACCCAATCAGGCAATAAATCAAATGATGTCACGATGTTATTCATTAAGCTATAAGCCCTAATTTTTATCGCACCCATGCCAAAGCACGGAATACAAACTTTATTCTTCTGCTGGATTTCTCAAACCCCGCATTTTCCTGCGAATTCTCTGCATCGCATTATCAACGGACTTTTCTGGTATTCCCAATTTTTCCGCTGTTTCCGCATAAGTTGCACCATCCACAATCAATTCCAGCACCTGCCATTCCTTATCAGAAAGCATTTCCATGACCTGTTTCCGGAACAAATTCCCCTGTTCCTTTTCCAGCAGAATGCTTTCCGGCGTGACCTCATCGATAAATTCAGCACTCTGGTATTCCTCCAGATTTTCGACAGGTTCGGGGTATTTTTTCGCCTTCTGCAATACATTTTTCATTCTGTTTTGAATGCAGACCTGTGCAAATGCAGAAAACTTTTTTCCTTTTTGGGGGTCATATTGTGGAATCGCATACAAAAGCGCAATTAACCCCTCTTGTATCAGGTCTTCCGCATCCGCTCCAGTCGCATAGCGATAAGCATAATATTCAATCAAATGCAAATACCTTGAAAGCAGAATTCCTTCCGCTTCCATAGAATTCCTTGCAAGAATTGCCAATTCTTCATCTGAATGCAAATCAGACATGAATATCCTTTCTTTGATAGATTGCCCGTCCTTCCGAGAAAATATCCCTTCCCTCTGCATCATTGCAGACCATCAGCGGAAAATCTTCAACATAAAGCCGTTTCACACTCTCACAGCCCAAATCTTCAAAAGCAATCACTTCTAGACTTTTGATACATCGGGCAGCCAATGCACCAGCACCACCAACCGCACAAAGATAAACTGCATGATTCCTCACAATCGCATCCCGCACCGCCTGTGAGCGTTCGCCCTTGCCAATCATCCCAGCAAGACCGAGGTCAAGCATCCGAGGGGTGTAAACGTCCATTCGTCCCGAAGTTGTTGGACCACAAGCCCCGACGGTTTTTTCTGGTGGTGTTGGAGTAGGGCCCGCATAGTAAATCACTGCGCCCTCTAAGGGAAATGGCAATGCCCCACCGGAATCCAACAACCCTGCAATGCGCTTATGTGCAGCATCTCTGGCAGTATAAACATAACCAGAAAGCAGAATCTTTTCACCTGTATGTAAATTTGCCTGTTTCAATGCCTGTGCATCAATTCGCCGTAATTCCGGCATAAACTCTCACCTCAAAAATAACATCACTCTGTAGCATCTTCTGCATCATTCATCAATCCATTCATTGTGAATTTTTCTGCATCCTTCTCCGGAATTTTCAGATTATCTTCCAGACTTGGTGCAGTCACAAAGTCATTCATCATGGATTCTGCAAAATTCTCTTGACTGATATTTTCCGGCAATGTATCGAACTTAGGTTCTTGATATTTTGGCGGTGCTTCAAACTTAGGCACTTCCACTTCCTGCATACCTTCCGCAGCCACTTCCATAATGGTTTCAGCAACTGTTTCATCATCTGCCGGAGGCATCACATTCACCACTTCCGGAATTTCCTCATTATACTCAGGGGTGAAAGTCGTTTCCTCAGGATAAGATGCTTCCTGAACATCTTCCACCATATCTTCTTGATAAATAGGCTCAGCGGAATAAGGCTGTCCGCTCATAATCGCCTCTGATTGTTCATCCCAGATTCCGGAAACGTCCTGTATCTGCATCTTAGCTTGATAAACTGCCTCATCAGCAGAATCAATTGTTTCACTTACTGCATTCATAGTATGTTCCATCAAAGAACGAACGGTATACATTTGCTCCGTGAGAACGCTCAATTGTTCCTTCAAAACATCCCTTGTAAATGTTGTCAATTGACGAACACGTTCTTCCTGTTCCACAGCACCACGAGTAATTTCTTCTGAACGGAGTCTTGCATCTGTCATAGCAGCATCTACAAGCTCCTCTGTTTGTGCCTTAGCGGAAAGAGCCTTTTCATCAGCATCATTGAGAATTCTAGCTGCTTCTTCCTGAACGGTCTGCAATCTTTCGAAAGCGTCCGCCTCAGCCTGATTTCGAATTTCTCTTGCATCACTTTCAGCATCATCAATGATTCTGCCAGCTCTTGCATAAGCGACACTAACATCTGTCCGGCTTGCCTTCCTTTCGAGGTCAGAATTTTCCCGTTGCAGTGCCTGTAACTGTTGCTCATAAGTAGCAATTTGTTCCTGCATTTCCAAAAGTTCCTCTTCAGAAGAAGCACCGCTTTGCAGTTCCTCCAATTCCTCACGGAGGTCTTCAATCTGAGAATCCTTTGCAAACATCTGCCCTTCCATTTCATTCAAATCGCCTGTAACACTTGCAAGTTGTTCCTTTGCTTCATTGAGTGAACTTTCAAGGCTTTCTTTTTCGGCGGTTATTTTCTGCAAATTCTCTTCAAGCTGAGAAATTTCCTGTTTTTTCTCTTCAAGGAGTTGCTTTACCTTTTCAGTATCTTCACCGCTTTTATCCTGTGCTTCTTTCAAAGCATTTGCGAGCAGTTCAACCTTTTCATTCGCTTCCTGCAATTGTGTAGCAGTAACCTCAGCATTTTTGCCGACTTCTTCCGCCTTTTTTTCAGCTTCTTCGGCTTTTTGTTCAGCCTCTTTTGCTCTTTTTTCGGCGTTTTCTTGGTCTTCTCTGTACTGCTTAATCAGTTCAGATTCATGCTCTTCTTCATCGCTTTCATATTTCTTGACCTTTTCTTTGAGTTCGTCATTCTGGTCAAGCAATTCATTGATAAAAGTTATCACCGGCTCTTTCAAAAAGCCCTTTTGTCCAAGACCTGTCTCTTTCAAGACCCCAGTTGGAATATCTGCCATTGTGCTTCTCTCCTTTTCGTGATAATAAAATACAATTATTCTGTATCTGTTTTTTAGATTATCATAGTTATTATACCATATTTTTTGAGATGTTGCAAGAGAATATCCGTAAAATTCACAGCCTGTTTTTTGTGCAAAATGTCAATAAAAACTGCCGTTCGCAAAATGCCAACGGCAGTTACCCTGTTAAAATTGCAATTTTCTTAATTTCCGTTGAGAATATCAAAAATCTCATTGATGTCAACATCATAATTTGCAGTGATGTTCTTCTGTTGTGACTGACGTGTATAATCGCCTTCAGCGGGTTGAGCTTCTCTTCTTGGAGCAACTGGAGGCGGTGGAACATCCACAGGCTCTTTCTGTTGCTGGAGATTCATCACAGGAGGGGGCGGAACTGCACCCTGCTGACGCTGTGCCTGTTGAGGAGCTTGTTGATACTGTTGCTGATACTGCTCAGGCTGTTGATACTGTTCACGAGACTGTACCGGCTGTTGATACTGTTCACGAGATTGTACCGGTTGTTGATACTGTTCACGAGACTGTACCGGCTGTTGATATTGTTCACGAGACTGTACTGGTTGTTGATACTGTTCACGAGACTGTACTGGTTGTTGATACTGTTCACGGGGCTGATACTGCGATTGTTGTGTAGAATGCCCCTGACGGACAGGCTGTTCAGCCTGCGCCTGCAATTGCTGTGAGGACATTGTTGGCGGAGGGGAAGCCTTAGAACCGCCATTATCAGCACTTACCGCCCTTCTTCTGGGACGTTGAGGAGCTTGTTGAGGATTTTGTTGTTGTTGCTGTTGTTGTGGTGCAGATTGCTGATGAGAATGACCAGAAGGATTAGGGGTCTGTTGTGGCTTATTATCCTTTGCACCTGTTGAAAAATCAGCTGCAATCACTGTTACAGACATTTCATCCTGCATATCTTCCTTAAATGCCGCACCAAAAATGAACTGTACATCCGGAGCAGCAGCCTCAGAAATCATCTTAGATGCTGTATCCACATCAGATGCAAGTGTATCCTCTGACATTGCAATATTGATAAGCAATCTTCTTGCACCAGCAATGGAAGTTTCTAACAAGGGGCTGGAAATAACCTGCTTTGCGGCTTCCACAGCCTTATCTTTGCCCTGTCCGTGACCAATTGCCATATGTGCATATCCTGCGCCCTTCATTGTGGTGGAAACATCAGCAAAATCGAGGTTAATGTATCCTTCCTCAACAATCAAATCTGCAATGGACTTGACACCAGTCTTCAATACATCATCTGAAAGGGAGAATGATTCCTTCATTGTCAGTGGCTTGTCCAGCCCTACCAGAAGTCTTTCATTCGGAATAACAATCAAAGAATCGACATATTTCTTCAATTCATTGATACCAGCCTCAGCCTGTGCCATTTTCTGTTCACGTTCGAAAGCGAAAGGCTTAGTCACCACTGCAACCGTCAAAATTCCCATTGCCTGTGCAGTTTTTGCAACAACTGGCGCAGCACCTGTACCCGTACCACCGCCCATACCAGCGGTAATGAATACCATATCTGCACCCTTTAATGCTGCTTCAATTTCTTCAATATTTTCTTCAGCACTTTCCTGACCCACAGTCGGGTTATTACCTGCACCTCTTCCTCTTGTACGTTTTGCACCAATCTGAATGCGAGTTGCAGCCTTGGAATTTTTCAGTGCTTTTGCATCCGTATTGATGGTTACATATTCAATATCACTGACATCAGAATCGACCATGCAGTTCAAAGCATTTCCACCGCCACCGCCGACACCGATTACTTTAATATTGACATCCGGCTCAAAAGCCTCTTCATAAATGAAGTCTGTCATGATTTTTCCTCCTACCGTAGTTTATGTACTTGTGCAAAAACACAGCTTCAAAACATTATGAGACATTATTATTGTAACACATCCGCCGACATTTTGCAATACTTTTTTGACAAAATCTAATTTTTTCCTATTCCATACAACTTAGGCAACGCTTTTTTGCATGATTTTAACAAAAATGTGCATGAATGTACAGCTTCAAACTGTATTTTTATTCCATTTTTTTACTCATCATCATAATCATCCATTGCAATTCCATCATTTTCGTCATCCAGATACTCTTCCGGAATGTCAATATTTGGTGCAGTCAATTCCACCTCTGTTCCCTCCTCAATGGCATCATCAGGAGCAATATCCTCAATTGCTGGCGGTTCGAGTTCTGAACCCGAATGTTCCTCTTCTTCTGGTGAAGTGGTTGATTTTGTAGGAGTATACTTTTTCGCTTCTGTGGTGGGTTCATCCACGATACCCTTCAATCTTTTTTGAGTCTCCTCATAATCCGCCTTATTCCGGAAAGAACACTGATTTGACCCAACCATCACCAAATATCCTTGCTTGTCCGCTGGTTGACTTGCAATAATCTGTTCAGCAAAACTGATTTTATACTCAATTTCATTCCAATTTCCCATATCAAACGTAATGCGATTACCGAAATTTACCATAATATCATTCACGTCTTCCAAATCAATGGAAACAATGGGAGTACTAAGCCCCCCCTGATAAATCAGTTCACGAAATGCGCTAAAAATTTTATCTCTGCGTTCATCTGTAGAATGAATCGTATAACCGGGGGTAGTTTCCTCTGGTTCATAGCCGACAATTTTCACAAGACCGTCTTGGGGGGTCATAGTATTTTCTAAAATTCTCCCATGTTCACTAACAATGAGAGTCCCATACTCATAAACCACATTATAAGCCGGAGTGCATTTTTCCACATGAATTTCAAGCGTATCGGGGAATTCTCTCTTAATTTGTACGCTTTCCACATGAATCAAGCTGGAAAGGGCTTTTTGCTCTGCCTCATCCACATTCAGCCTCATCATATTATCCCCGATTTCCACCTCTGCGGCTTCCACGATAGCACTGACAGTATAATCTTCCGCATTTCCTGTCACACAAATGGTTTTGATATTGAAAAAAACAGTCATTGACAACGTGACCATAGTCGCAACCGCCAGAACGAGCGCCATCAATACATATAATGAACGCCCACGTTTCCGGCGGCGGATTCTTCTAGGGTCTGTCTCATGTTGTATACTGGTTTTTTGTACATCTCTCACAAACATCATCCATCCTTAATATCAGATTCTCACAATTTTAGCCCCGACACTCCTGAGCAATTCCTCCGGACTGTCGTAACCTCTGTCAATATGGGAAATTTCCGTTAAAATGGTTTCTCCCTCTGCGGAAAGTCCAGCAACCAAAAGAGCCGCACCCCCTCTTAAATCCGTTGCGCTCACCTGTGCGCCGTGCAATTTTTTCACGCCGTGAATGACCGCTGCCCTACCTGTAATCTGAATATCTGCACCCATCCTGCACAATCCCTCTACATGGCGGAAACGGTTCTCAAAAATAGTTTCCTCTATCAATGACGTACCTTCCGCAATGCATAAAGCCGACATGACGACAGGCTGTGCATCTGTAGGAAAACTAGGGTAAGGCATTGTTTTAAGGTAACGCACCGCATGAAGGGGTTTTCCAGCGGAAAAATAGAGTATATCTCCCGAACGGCTGAAATGGCAGTTCATTTCCTCGAAAATGTCCAGAATTCCTTCTAAACTTGTCATATCCACTCCAATGAAGCGCACTGTTCCGCCTGTCATAGCCACAGCACTCATCCAAGTAGCCGTCACAATCCGGTCAGGCATAATCCGGTATGTACAGCCGGTTAATTTTTCAACGCCCTGTACATAAATGGTACTACATCCAGCACCCCGAATTTTTGCACCGCATTGTTGCAAATAATTGGCAAGGTCAATAATTTCTGGTTCTCTTGCAGCATTCGTGAGAATGGTTTCACCCTTTGCCAATACCGCAGCAAGGAGAATATTTTCCGTTGCTCCCACAGAGGGAAATTGTAAGTGAATTTTCGCCCCATGTAAGCCATTAGGGGTAGAGCAAGTCAAAATTCCATGATGTTCATAAATTTTGACCCCCATTCTGCGGAATGCCTGCAAATGCAAATCGATGGGACGTGAACCCAATTCGCACCCCCCTGGATAGCCCATTGTACAAGCTCCGAACCTTCCCAGCATGGCCCCCATGAAAATAATGGAAGAGCGCATTTCCTGCATCAGATTTTCTGGTATGGTAGAACCGCTTGCAGAATCCGCCTTAACGGAAACAGTATGCCCCTGCATATGGCATTGACAACCAGCACTTGATAAAATTTTACAAGCCGTATACACGTCAGATAATTTCGGACAGTTTTCCAGAATGCTTTCCCCATGACAAAGCAACGTTGCAGATAATATTGGTAGCGCACTATTTTTCGCACCTTGTATAGGAATATCGCCTTCTAATCTTTTACCGCCCTGCATGACAAATTTCTGCATTTGTCCCCACTCCTTTCCCTGTATCATATGTAAGAAGTGGAAAACAGGTGACAAAGCAATTACTTCATCAGCTTTTCAATGACACCCCAAATTCTTTCCTCCGTATCACGCACCGCAAGGAAAGCGGCACTTTCTGCCATGCTCCAAAGTTTCGGACGGTCATTGAATAACGCTTCAATACGCTGAATCATATCTTCATTTGTAACGTCTTTTTGTTCAATCACTTCAGCAGCACCGGCTTTTCCGAGAACCATCGCATTATGATACTGATGATTTCCGGCAACAATGGGGGACGGAATGAGAATAGACGGTTTTCCGAGGGCTTCCAATTCTGCAAGGGCATTCGCACCCGAACGGCACACCACCAAATCTGCCGCCGCCATACAAGTATCCATATCATTGATATATTCCGTAATACGGATACGGTCACTTTTGAGGGGAATTCCATACTCTTCCATTTTTTGAGGGAAAGTATCTTTCCCCATACCGCCATACCCATGAATGTGATTCACAGGTAAACCCTTAGAAGTATGCCATTTGAGGACTTCCGCCATAGTATCATTGATAGCCCCAGCCCCCAGACTTCCCCCGAAAGAGAGGATAGTAAAAGCATCATCAAAGCCAAGTTCTCTTCTTGCCTGTTCTTTTGTTTTGCGGAACAATTCCGCACGAACCGGCAAACCGGTGACAGTATATGCAATATCTTTGTCGAAATATTCAAGGGCTTCTTTCACGGTCAGCATCACATGATTGACCTCTTTGGCAAGGAGTTTATTTGTCACCCCTGGATAAGCATTTTGCTCATGAATTGCAGTAGGAATTCCCATTTTCGCAGCCATTCGAATCACAGGACCCGCAACATAACCACCCGTACCAATGGCAATATCGGGCTGAAACTCCTGAATAATCTGTTTCGCCCTTGCACCAGAATTCATAAGATACCATACAGCCTTTGCATTTCGCCCGACATTTTCGAGAGAAACCCTTCTTTGAAAGCCCTCCACCTTAATTTTAGCGAGTTTGTAACCAGCTTGCGGAACGAGAGTAGCTTCCATATGGTTAGGAGTTCCAGCAAAGAGAAATTCTGCATCTGGAACATTAGATTGAATAATACCAGCAATAGCCAAGGCGGGGTTAATATGTCCGCCTGTGCCACCGCCTGCGAGTAATACCTTCATAGTAAAACACCTTTCCTGCCCGAAATTTTATGCATCCTGTGGAAACGTTGGCTCTGTTTCCTTTGGAGCAGGGCGAACCCTTTGCACCTGAACAGGCTGACGGGAGCGTGAAACATTCAGTACAATTCCCATCTGTACCAACTGCATAATTAAAGCCGTACCGCCGTATGAGAAAAACGGCAAACTAATTCCAGTATTCGGCAAAA